>Ga0180432_10000021_pt1 | contig 228630 bp, 163 predicted proteins | sample SS_ome_10_FD_132414 | JGI IMG/M metagenome (GOLD analysis project Ga0180432, IMG submission 132414) | Hypersaline lake sediment archaeal communities from the Salton Sea, California, USA - SS_1_MS_2 metaG | ecosystem: Environmental > Aquatic > Non-marine Saline and Alkaline > Hypersaline >... | reverse complement strand
GTCACGCTGGCGTTCCCGGATTGCATACACCGGACGGGACAGCGGATCCGACGCGGTTTGCATCGTTCGCCGTGCGGGTCAGACCGATCCAGGCAGAATCGGTCTGGCCGAACGCTCCCTCACGGTCGCGTCTCTGATGCGGGTTGCGTCTCTGATCCGTCCATTCACAAGGACCGTGCGGTGTCGCCAAGGCAATGCGTCACCCGCTCGCGCCGATTTTGTCACGGACCCGGGGGGAAGCGGGGGGAAACGGGTTTGTGGAGGGATTGGATCGTGGCGGTTAGCGCACGGAGGGGTTGCCGGTATAGTCGTGCCCATCGTCCGTCGTGCCGGACGAGTTGCCGGATTCTGGGACCTACTACTCCGATGAAGGAGCGCACGATGATGGAAGTCAGCACGTCTCCGCGCGTCCGTGGCGTTGGCGTTCGCATCACCGCCGCGGCCGTGCTGTTGGCGAACGGGCAGATCGCACTGGGGGCCGAGAACGTGAAGGGGCCCTGCGTTCTGTACGTGGCCACAAACGGCAGCGACCATTGGTCGGGCAGGGCGCCTGCGCCTAGCCCGGACGGGACGGACGGCCCGCTTGCGTCCATCGAGTGTGCCCGCGATGAGATCCGCCGGATGAGACTTACCGGCCCGCTGCCCGACGGCGGGGCGACCGTCTGCGTTCGTGGCGGCGTCTACGAGCTGTCGGACACGCTGCGTCTGACGGCCGACGACGGCGGCACGGCCAAGACGCCGATCGTGTATCGGGCTTACAAGGACGAACCGGTCCGACTCATCGGCGGCAAGGGGGTGACGGGGTTCAAGCCCGTCACCGACAGGGCCGTCCTCGACCGATTGGACAAGGCCGCCCGCGGCAAGGTCTTGCAGGCCGACCTCAAGGCGCTGGGCATCACCGATTATGGCAAGCTGATGCGTCGGGGGTTCGTGTGTGCGGGCCATCCGGCCGCACTGGAGCTGTTCTTCCAGGACAGGCCGATGACGCTGGCCCGCTACCCGAACGAGGGCTGGCTGAAGATCAAGGCCGCCCCGGCCGGTCAGAAGGGCGGCAAGTTCACCTACGAGGGCGACCGACCCAAGCGCTGGTCGAAGGCGGACGACATCTGGGTCCACGGCTACTGGACGCGTGATTGGGCCGACACCTACGAGAAGGTCGCCTCGATCGACACGAAGACCCGCACGCTCACCACCGTGCCGCCGCACGGCGCGTACGGATACAAGCCGGGCCAGCGGTTCTACGTGCACAATCTCCTTGAGGAGCTCGACGCGCCGGGCGAGTGGTACGTGGACCGCAAGACGGGGATCTTGTACTTCTGGCCGCCGGCGCCGATCGAGAAGCACAAGGCCTACGTGTCGATCCTGCATACGCTCGTGTCCATGGAGAACACGGCGCACGTGACCCTACGCGGCTTTGCGTTCGAATGTTGCCGTGGGACGGGGGTGCTGATCCGCGGCGGGTCCCACAACCGCATCGCCGGCTGCACGCTGCGGAACATCGGCGGCTACGGCGCCAGCATCCGCGGCGGCACGGAGAACGGCGCCGTCGGCTGCGACGTCTACCACACGGGCGACGGCGGGATCGGGCTGTCGGGCGGCGATCGCAGGACGCTGAAGCCGGGCAAGAACTACGCGGAGAACAACCACATCCACCACTTCGCCCGGTGGTCCAGGACGTATCGACCGGCCGTCAGCATGGGGGGGGTGGGGAACCGGATCCGGCACAACCTGATCCACGACGGCCCGCACGCGGGGATCCAGGGCGGCGGGAACGACCACCTGGTCGAGTTCAACGAGATCCACAGCATCTGCCAGGAGACCGGCGACGTCGGGGCGTTCTACATCGGGCGGGACTGGACGCAGCGGGGCAACGTGATCCGGCACAACTTCTTCCACCACATCCGCGGTCCCTACACGCATGGGGCGATGGCGGTGTACCTGGACGACGCGGCAAGCGGGGCGACGATCTTCGGCAACGTGTTCTACCGGGCCAGCCGGGCGGCCTTCATCGGCGGCGGGCGCGACAACGTCGTCGAGAACAACATCTTCGTCGACTGCAAGCCGTCCGTGCATATCGACACGCGGTGCATCGGCTGGGCGAAGAAGTACGCCGTCGAAGGCGGGGGCTGGAAGATGCGGCCCAAGCTCCACGCCGTCAACTACAAGAATCCGCCGTACAGCACGCGCTACCCCCGGCTGCCCAAGATCCTCGAGGACGACCCGCTCCTGCCCAAGGGCAACGTGATCGTCCGCAACGTCTCGTATGGCGGGCGGTGGATGGACGCGCCCGAGATCGCGCGGAAGCTGGCCACGATCAAGGACAACCTGATCGCGGATCCTCAGAAGCTGGCCGCCACCGACCCGCGCTTCGTCGACCCGGGCCGGATGAACTTCCAGCTCGCCGACGATTCGCCCGCTTACAAGCTGGGCTTCAAGAAGATCCCGATCGAGAAGATCGGCCTGTACACCGACGCGTTCCGCCGGTCCCTGCCCGCCCCGAAGCGGGATTGGAACGACTTCGTCCCGCTCTCGAAACGGCCGAAGCCGAAGCCCAAGTCGAAGTGATCTGGTAGACCCTCTATCCCGCTGACGTGTCGGCCGATCCCCCGCCGCGATAGCGTCGCACCTCTGGGCATTTCGTCGTCTCTGCTGTCTGCATCCCATTGGCGCAGTTGGCCTTTCGATTTAATGTCCTCCGATTATGGATGAGAGGATGCGATATCGAGAGACCTTTGGTTATCTAGCACAGATGCCGGGGATGCGCACCCGCCAAGCTTAGGAGAGACTGCAATGGCTAGGGCAATCCAGTGTAAAAAAATTGAAGTATCCCTTGACTCCAGCCTATCCTTGTGGCAACGTTAAGTTATGGGACGTCAGAGCGGGTCCATGACGGACCCGATGGCGAGCCGCTGACGCCATGGAGGGAGTAGGGATCTGGGCGTAGGAGAGGGGCCTTCCCATCGGGCAAGCACCCATTCCACCCTACATGCCAGGGCTCTAGGCAGCGACAATTAAGGTCTCCCTCAAATGACTTGGAGGGCCGCACGTCTGACGTGCTCGGGAAGCAGGCAGTTTAGGCGTGCGCGCCATGGATACGAACGCCGGGGCGGTGAACACATCACGGAGAGAGTGAGGGCACCGGGCAAGCGCCTGCAACGCACGAGAGCTTCGAGATTCAAGAATGCATCGAGGCCCGGGGAGCCGTGTCATAGCCAAATGGGGGAGAGAACAGGAGGCGGGTCATGAGAGTAACAGGTCTCGCAGCGGTCGTTGCGGTGGTGGCGTCTGTCGGCGTTCCAACGTTGGCGTTGGGCGACCAGTGCCATTTCACGGGGTGGTGGCGGGGTTGGTGTGACCCCAATTGGTGGACTCCCCACGCGCCGGGTTCAGGCGACATGGCCTACGTCGGGAGTGATGCCGGCCTCGACACCGCCTATGCGTTCGTCTCTGGGGATTGCAGTGCCGTCTGCGAGTGGCTGGACGTTGGCTACAACCCCAACTGCGTGGGGGTCGTCGAGGTGTCCGGCCCGAATGCCTCGCTTGATGTGTCCCGCAACGCCTACGTCGGGGCGAGCGGGGTGGGCTACATGGTCCAGACTGGAGGAAACGTGTCGATCGGGGACGTGCTGATCCTGGGCGACTACGAGGGCGCAAGCGGAACGTACGACCTGCAGGGAGGGCAGCTCTCGGCTGACATCGTGGAGGTCGGGCGGGAGGGGAGGGGCGAGTTCCTGCAATCTGGCGGGACGAACACCTGTTCTCTTCAGATCGTACCTTGGGCGGGATCGCCCGGGGGCACCTACGGCCTGTCCGGGGGAACCTTGCAGATCGGTAGCCGACTCGATGTCGGCGGGATCGGGGGTGGGCAGGCGACGCTTGCGCTATCGGGCGGGAGGATCGTGCAGGAGCCCGGTGCCCCCGGGGACGCCTTCATGTACGTGACTGAAAACAACGGCGAAGTGAGGGGCTGGGCGGAGCAAGTCGATCTGCCCGGTTTTTTGGATAACAGCGGGAGGGTCATAGCCGACGGCGGAGACCTGGATCTGTCCGGCTTCGCTGAGGTGCGCAACTTCGTGAGCAACCCGGCGGATCAGGGCAACGGATGGTATGCAGAGAACCAGGGGAGGCTGACGCTACCGCCGGTGTACATGGACCCCAACGACATACCGGACGATGGGAACTACCCGACGCCGTGCAACTGGGGCGAGCGGGCTGACGACGGCGATATCGATCTGGTCAACAGCTTCCGGGCGGAGTTCTATGGGCTAGAGGCCCTAACTCCCAACGACATCGGCTTCACTTGTACGCTGCTGGACCCGTGCGCGATCGACGTCCCGAACGCCCCTGGTCTCCCGGGGAGCTGGGGAACGCTTGTCGGCGTGTGGGACTTCGAGGAAATCGGCGATTGGGACTACGACCATGTGGACATGATCTTCCGATACGACTCCTTGAGAGTCGAGGAACTCGTGGCAGAAGGATTAAACATTGACGAGCTCGCGCTATACTACTGGGACCCCAACGGTCCGGATCCTAATTGGGTCCTTGCGGACAACCAGAGCTACGACGGCACGCACTTTCGGGCAACGTATACTCACCAGAGCAGCGTGTTCAGCAGAATGTGGGCGATCTACATCCCCGAACCGGCGACGCTTGGGTTGCTTGGTTTGGGTGGGTTGGCCTTCTTACGGCGTCGGCGGTGATCGCGGGAAGGGATGAGCGAGGAGCCCGGGGTCAGAAGCCGGGGGTGAGAAGCTTGCTTGGTATGGCCCGGTGGGACGACCTGCCGGGCCGTATCTTTGCGCCCGTGCGGGCTATGGCGACGCGCGGGGGTCCAGTCAGGATGCTTCTTTGGGCGGGGGACGCGCTCGGGTACACGGTCGCACGCCGTTGTTGCCGCGGGGGTCGCTTCGTAGAAGAAGACGTCAGGCGGGCCGGTCGTGCAGGTATCTGAAAACAGTGTAGGCGATGATGGCGGCGAGTAGGAGGGCGCCCTCGGCGCGGGCCAGGCTTCGGCGGGTCCACATGAGGGGGAGCACGACGATGGCGGCGGCCACCGCGATGGGGATGTCGACCCGAAGGCAGTCGGGCGGGACGGGGAGCCCGTCGCGGACGATCAGCGCGGTCAGGCCCAGCACCAGGCCGATGTTGAAGATGTTCGAGCCGACCACGTTGCCGACCGACAGGTCGGCCTGACGGCGGAGGGCGGCCATGACCGAGGCGGCCAGCTCGGGCAGGCTCGTGCCGAAGGCCAACACGGTCAGCCCGATCACCAGCTTGCTGACGCCCATGCCCTCGGCCAACACGACGGCATTCGTGGTGCACAGGTATCCGCCCAGCCCCAGCCCGGTTGCGCCGAGAACCACGAACGCCGCCGCCCATAGGCGCGATCGGAGCTCTGCCGGTTTCTTCTCCATTTCCGGCAACCGCGCGAACTTGTAGCAGTAGGCCAGAAACACCAAGAACAACGCGAGCAAGACGCAGCCGTCAGCGCGACTGATTTGTCCGTCCAACGCCATCAGCCACAGGACCCCCGAGACGACGATCATCATGGGCATCTCGTAGCGGACGGTCTGCGACTGGATGCTCATCGGCCGGACGATCGCGGCGAACCCCAGGATGGCCAGCATGTTAAACAGATTGGACCCGACGACGTTGCCGATCGACACGTCGGTGTTGTTCTGGAAGGCCGCGGTGAGGGACACCACGAGCTCCGGGCTGCTGGTGCCCAGCGCGACGATGGTGAGCCCGATGATGATCGGTCGGAGCCCGGCGCGCACGGCGATGGACGCCGCCCCGCGGACGAGCAGCTCGGCGCCCGCAGCCAGGACGATCAGTCCGAATACCAGGCCCACCAGGGCCATCAGCATCTGCATCTGCCTCCAGATCGGCGATTAGGCGACGGGTCGGGCGCGCGACATTCAGTGTCGCCCCGCCTTTCCGCCGAGCCGGGCCGTCCTCGGCCCGATCCCCGCCGCACGCGACGGGGCTAAACTGGAACAGCGCTGAACCCAACGCGAACGGCGCCGAACAGGTCCACCGGGACTTCGTCTGATACTGCGCCTGGCACGCAGATGCAAGGTTGTGTCATTTGCGTCGATACAGATCTGTTAGTTGCGCTGCTGACAGGGCTCGGTCGTAGATCCGCACGTCGCTGATGCAACCGTTGAAGTAGTCGTGGGCGCCGAACCCGATCTTGAGGGGCCTGTTGTTGGCAAGATCGAAGTCGGCGGGCTTGAACGTCGTGGACGTGGCAACGGGTATGCCGTCGACGTACAGCTCGAGCCGGCTTCCGTTCCGGATCGCCGCCAGATGCCGCCAGCCGGGCGCGAGCTCGCGGTCGTAGGTGACGCACTTGCCGGCCTCGATGCTCAGGACGTGGCCCGACGGGAGCGTGCCGCAGAAGAGCCTGCCCCGGTAGACGGCCATCGACCAGGCCCGCCGGTACTTCACGTCGGGCGTCTTGTCCAGTTGGCCGGTGCAGGTCCACGTCGTCCCGCCGTCATAGCGATAGACCTGCCCCAGCGGCAGCGTGCCGGCGTAGAGCTTGCCGTTGTAGACGGTCATGGCCATGACCTCCAGCTCGTCGCCGAGACGGCCGATGCAGGTCCACGTCGTTCCGCCGTCGTAGCGAAAGACGCTGCCGTGCGGCCAGGTGCCCGTGTACAGGTTGCCTTCGTAGACGAGGATGGAATAGGTCTGATGCTCGGCGGCCTGCTTGCCACAGTCGCGCCACGTCGTTCCGCTCTCGTACCACCACATGCCCGCCCCGCCGTTGCCGGTGTTCCAGAGGTGACCGTTCCAGACGCCCAACGCCATCGATCGGTTGTCCCCGGGCGTGCCGATGTACTTCCATGTCGACTTTCCGTCGAACTCGAACACGCCGGGCGAGTACATCGGGATCGCGTACAGCCTGCCCTTGTAGACGACCATGGCGTAGACCTCGTTGGCGTCGCCGAGTCGGCCGCACGCGACCCACGTCTTGTCGCCCTCGTATCGGTAGACGCAGCCGCCGGGCGTGGTGTTCTTCGAGTCCGGCAGCGCCGAGCCCCGGGCGCGGTAGCTGGCCGTGCCCGCGTAGAGCTTGCCGTTGTACTGGGCGAGGCAGAAGACCGCGTTGGCCTTGTCGGGACTGCCGCAGTCGACCCACGCCTTGCCGCTGGCGTATCGATAGACGTGGCCGGTCTCGTGCTCGCCCGTCTCGAACGTGCCCGCGTAGAGGTGGTCGTCGTAAACGGCCAGGGCGCAGACGAAGATGTTGTTGCCCGGCCGGCCGCAGTCGGTCCACGACGGCTCGATCCGGGCGTTGTCGATGCCGAACTCGACGTTGCGGTAGTTCGCCTGCGTCGACGTGACGCCCTGGTGGATCTTGATGTTGACGTTGACCCCGCGCCGCTTGGCGGGGTCGTACTTGCTGACGACGTCGCCCAGGACGTCGTCGAGGTCCTTGTCGGTATGGACCCACGCGGCGATCGTGAAGTCCTTGGCGCCCAGCGCGAGCGACGGGCTGGACGGGACCTCGACCCAGTCGTCCCGGCCGTCGAAGCTCGCCGCGCCGTTCGCCTTGCCGTCGGGCCCCTTGGCGGTCAGGTCAACCCCGTGGTTCCGCCCATGGTTGCCGTTCCGCGAGTGATCCCGGCAATCGCCCGCCAACGGCCAATGTCCGATCAGTCCCGAATCCGCCTGCACGACGTCTGTCGTCATGAGAATGCACCCCATCAGGATCGATATGACTGCCGCCAAGCTACGCACGTTCATGGTCGTCTCCCACCACTCGGACCCGAGGCCCGGTCGACATTTTATCCGAAGCCCCTATCCTACGCCGCGGCCTCCCGGGGCCAGATCGGCCATCGCCAGGCGACTGCGGGGGGCGGGCTCCACGCCCGGCTTCTGCCCAGCGAAGCTCACTTGGCATGTTCAGGTGTGATATACTTCATTCATGACGCCTTCGGTCTACGTGGAAACGAGTGTCGTCAGCGCCTATGACGATCAGCGGGATGACCCGATCAGTCAAGCGCAGCGGATCATCACCGTGGACTGGTGGCGGAACCAGAGGCCGCACTTCGATCTGTACTACAGTCAGGCCGTGGTGGCTGAACTGACCCGTCTGCGGTTCCCCGGACAGCAGGCGGCCTTGGGTTTGCTCGACGAGATGACGCTGCTCCCAATTACAGCAGAAGTTGAAGGGGTGGCCGAGACCTACCAACGTCATTTCGTCATGCCGGCAGGCGACATGGGAGATGCAGTCCATCTCGCCGTCGCATGTGTGCATGAAGTGGACTATCTTTTGACATGGAACTGTCGGCACATCGCCAACACGAACAAGATCCGGCACGTGCAAGCCATCAACATGCGGCTCGGGTTATGCACGCCCATGATGCTGACCCCCGAGATGTTGGTGGGATCGGAAGACGGAACATGAGCGACGAGACAGACAGCCCGATCGTGCAAGCGGTTCGCAGGGCCCGCCGGGAAATCGCCGAGGATTGCGGCAACGATCTTCGCAGTCTGCTCGATTTCCTGAAACGGGGTGAGAAGGCATCCGGCAGGCCCACCGGGAGCCCGCGACACGCCGTGGACCGACCCGGGCAGGACCCGGCTGGATGAGAACGCCGACCACCTAGCGGCGCGGCCCATTGCACGGCGCGCCTCGTGCGGGTGCCACTCGGATCCTCCCCCTACTTCATCGACGGGATCATGATTCCGCGCATAGGGCAGACACCAGGCTCAGCACGATGATCGTTGCGCGAGAGGGGCGTAACGCTTGCATGGGGCCCGCCCTCCGCTACAATGCCGCGATGCGCATGGCCAGCTGCCTGACGTAGAAGGATGTGCAGACGTTGCTGACCGCCAGCGAAATCCGGCAGCAGTACTTGGAGTTCTTCCAGGAGCGAGGCCACACCATCGTGCCCTCCGCGCCGGTCCTGCCGATTGACGATCCGACGCTCATGTTCACCAACGCGGGCATGAACCAGTTCAAGGACGTGTTCCTGGGGACGGGCAGCCGACCGTATCGTCGGGCGGTCGATTCCCAGAAGTGCATTCGCGTCAGCGGCAAGCACAACGACCTGGAAGAGGTGGGCCGGGACACGTATCACCATACGTTCTTCGAGATGCTGGGCAACTGGTCGTTCGGCGACTACTTCAAGGCCGAGGCCATCGAATGGGGCTGGGAGCTGCTGGTCAAGGTCTGGGGTCTGCCGGCGGACAAGCTCTACGGCACCTACTTCGGGGGCGAGGAGGCCTTGGGCCTGGAACCCGACGCGGAGGCGGCGGAGCTGTGGAAGCAGATTACCGGCCTGCCGCCCGAGCGGGTGCTGCCCTTCGGCAAGCAAGACAACTTCTGGCAGGCGGGGGACGTCGGACCCTGCGGGCCCTGCAGCGAGGTCCATATCGATCTGGGCGAGGGGACGTGCGCGCAGACGCATGACGGTCCGTGCGGCGTGAACGTCGAGGACGCCAAGGGCAAGTGCAGCCGGTTCTTCGAGTTGTGGAACTACGTCTTTATTCAGTTCAATCGTCACCCGGACGGGACGCTCACGCCGCTGCCGGCCAAGCACGTCGACACGGGGCTGGGGTTCGAGCGGACCTGTAATGTGCTGCAGAACGCGGGCAGCAACTACGACACCGACGTCTTCGCCCCGCTGATGGACCACATCGGCGATCTGACGGGTGAGCGATACACCCGCAAGCTCGACCGCGAGGTGGACGTGGGCTTCCGCGTGGTGGCCGACCATGTTCGGATGTTGACGTTCGCCATCGCCGACGGCGTGGTGCCCAGCAACGAGGGACGCGGCTACGTCCTGCGTCGCGTGCTGCGACGGGCGGCGCGGTATGGTCGGCAGCAGCTCGGCATGGACCGGCCGTTCATCCACAAGCTTGTTCCCACGCTGGTCGACACGATGGGTCATGCCTTTCCGGAGCTGAAGGCCAACCCGCAGCGGGTGATGGACATCATCGAGGACGAGGAGGTCAGTTTCGGCCGGACGCTCGACCGCGGCATCCAGTTGTTCGAGCAGGCGGCGGACCGGGCGCGGTCCGCGGGGGGTATCGTCAGCGGGGAGGATGCCTTCAAGCTCAAGGACACGTTCGGCTTCCCCTACGACCTGACGGTGTTGATGGCGACCGAGCGGGGGATGAGCGTCGACGAGAAGCGGTTCGCCGAGCTCGAGGCGGAGGCCAGGGCGCGGGCCAGGGCGTCGGCCAAGACCCACGCTGCGCTGGCCTTCGACGGGGAGCTACCCGGCACCGACGATGCGCCCAAGTACGCCGGACAAACGGCCACAGGCGAGATCCTGGGATGGGTCAGGGACAACGCGCTGATCGGCGACGGGCAACTGACCCCTGACGACGGCGAGGTCGGCCTGGTGCTCGACGCGACCTGCTTCTACGCCGAGGCCGGTGGGCAGGTCGGCGATGCGGGCACGATCACGTCGCCCCGGGGGACATTCGACGTCGACGACACCCAGAGGCTGGGCGACGGTATCGTCCATATCGGGCACGTGGCCGATGGGACCCTGGCGGTCGGCGATGCGGTCGAATTGGCCGTGGACGCCGCGCGCGAGGACACCCGCCGACACCATACGGCCACGCACCTCCTGCATTGGGCGCTGCGTCGGGTGCTGGGCGAGCACGTGTTCCAGCGCGGGTCGCTGGTCGCGCCGGACCGGCTGCGGTTCGACTTCGATCACAACCAGGCCGTCACGCTCGAAGAACTGGCCGAGATTGAGCGGCTCGTCAACGAGCAGATCTACGCCGACCACAAGGTGGTGGCTCGCCAGATGGCCCTCGAGGAGGGCAAGGCGCTCGGCGCGATGGCGCTCTTTGGGGAGAAGTATGGCCAGACCGTTCGCGTCGTGAGTGTCGGCCCGCCGGACGAAGAGGATCTGGCTGGGGCGCTGAGCAACGAGTTCTGCGGCGGGACGCACCTGGACCGGACGGGTCGGATCGGCCCGTTCAAGATCACCGGTGAGGAGGCGGCCGAGAAGGGCGTCCGTCGGATCTACGCGGTGGCCGGACCGGCCGCCGTCGCCCACATCCAGTCGATGGAGCGGAGCTTGCGCGACGCGGCCGCGGCCGTCAGCGCCCCGGTGGAGCTGCTCGCCGAACGGATCGCCGGGCTGCAGGCTCAGGTGAAGGATCTGCAGCGCCAGCTCCGCAAAGGAGCGGCCGCCGACCTGAGATCCGTGCGTCAGGGTCTGCTGGAGGGGGCGGAGAAGATCGGCGGGGCCGTCCTGATTGTCGCCGACGTCCCCGACGCCCCGGTTGAGCAGCTTCGCGAGATGGTGGACTTCCTCCGCGAGCGCGCGGGCAGCGCCGCCGTGTTACTGGCCTCGGTGGGGCAGGACAAGGCCCTGCTGATCGCCGGGCTGACCGAGGACCTGGTCAAGCGGGGACTCAAGGCGGGCGACTGGATCAAGGCCGTCGCCGGCGTCATGGGGGGCGGGGGCGGGGGGAAACCCACGATGGCCCAGGGCAGCGGCAAAGACCTCACCAAGCTGACCGACGCCCTTGACGAGGCCCGCGGTTGGGCGGCGGGCAAGCTGAGCTGACGCATCGGGCGATTCCCTCGCGATAGACACCCCTGTTCTGGCGGCGGGCGACGCTTGCCGTTGATGAATTCGGGTCCGCTGGTACAATATGTCTGCGGCGCGGGGCATCCAAACGATAACATGGATGTGGGCCCTGCTGACGGCGGGTCCGCCTTGCGCCGACTTCGATTTCGTCGGTGGCCAGGCCAGACGCGCAGTCCGTCGGTCAGACGACGCTCGACACCGGGCCAGGAAGGTGACACACCTAGGGAAGGGGTCGGTGATGAACAAGCACCTGAGAAGAACGGTGATCGGCGGGCTGGCGATTGGGGCCCTGGTGTGCGGCGGGCTGTGGATTTACTACGGCCACTTCTACACCCCGAATTTCTCGGTCGTTCAGGAAGGCGTGCTGTATCGCAGCGGCCAGCCTGACCTGGGCGACATGCGGCGCCTGCGCGATACCTATGGCATCCGCACGGTGGTCAACCTGAGACGTGAGAAGGAACAGGACGGCCGGGAGGGACCGTCCATCGACGAGGAGCGCGCCGAGGCCGACCGGCTTGGGATGCGCTACGTCCACATGCCCCTGGATGGCGACAAGCCCGTCGACCCCAACGCGGTGGCGCGATGGCTCGAGATCGTCCGGGACAAGGCCAACGCACCTGTCCTGGTCCACTGCAAGCAGGGGGTGGATCGGACGGGCCTGCTGGTGGCGGCGTTCAGGAAGACCGTTCAGGGCTGGTCGCCCGAACGCGCGCTGGCTGAGGCGGTCGAGCACCGGATGGACGCCGGAAAGAAGTCACCTATCAAGGATTACATCCTGGCCTGTCCCAGCCCCCAGTAGACGGAAACCTACACCTTTCGCAGGGCCTTTTCGCCCATTCCCCACAGCGCATCGCCCCGATCCCCCACGCCCGCGTCGTGCCGCGCCCTCTGGTATTGTCCGGGTTGGGTGTGTACACTTTGAACCCTTAACCGAGAGGCGCGGGAAGCGAGAATCCAAGGGAGACTCCAGGAATGGCCGATTACGGTGCGATGGTCATCGGGCCCGGGTGGGTGGCCGGTGAGCACATCAAGGGATACTGCCAGGATCCGCGGACCGAGATCCGCGCCATCGTCGGGATGGTGCCGGAGGACAAGGCCCGGGCCGACGCATACATGGAGATGCACGGATTCAAGGCGGACTACTACGAAGACCTGGACGCCGCCCTGGCCCGCGACGACGTGCAGATCGCGAGCGTTTGCACGATCAATTGCATGCACTACGAGCAGACGCTGGCGTGCATCGAGGCGGGCAAGAACGTGCTGTGCGAAAAGCCGCTGTGCTTCAGCCTCGAGGAGGTCCGTGCGCTGGTGGCGGCCGAGAAGAAGCGCGGCGTCAAGACGCAGGTCGGGCACGTTTGTCGGTGGTATCCGGCCGTGGTCGGGCTGAAGAACTTCGTTGACGCGGGCGGGATCGGCGACGTGTTCTACGTCGAGGCGGACTACTGGCACGACATCCACGGCGCATGGAAGGTGGCCAAGAAGACCGGCGGCAGCGCGCTGACGATGGGCGGGATCCACGCGGTGGACCTGATCCGCTGGATGGCGGGGGAGGACCACGAGGTCGTCGAGGTGGCCGCGTTCAGCCAGAAGGCGACGTGGCGCCCGGAGTTCGAATACGACCCGACGATCGCCTTCATCTGCAAGTTCGACAACGGGGCGATCGGACGGGTGAGCACGTCGCTCGAGTGCAACATGCCTTACGTGTTCCACCTGCAAGTGAACGGGTCGAAGGGGTGCATCCGCAACAATGGGATCTACTCATCGACGATGTTCCCGCAGTCGGGCGGGTTCATGAGCATTCCGGCGACGTATCCGGACGACTGGAACGTCAGCCATCATCCGTTCCCGGAGGAGGTTAGCTTCTTCGTCGACTGCGTGGCCAACGACACCGAGTCGCACGTGAGCATCGGGCGTGCGAGCAAGACGTATGAGTTGACGTTTGCGGCCGAGCTGGCGGCCGCCGAGGGCCGCGTGGTCAAGCTGCCGCTGCCGTGAGGGCGACCAGGGACACGGAGCAGAAGTGACTGGTAGTAAGGTCGGGTCGGGCTCGGCCATTTGGGGGCAAGCATCCAAGGGGTTCAATCATGGCGATTATTAGCGCGTTTGCCGACGAGATCGACGCCGATCCGAAGGTGCAGATGGACACGCTGGAGGCGCACGGTGTCAAGCACATCGACCTCCGCGGCGCATGGGACATGAACGTGATGAAGCTGTCCGATGCGCAGTGCAAAGAGCTGAAAAGCATGCTGGACGATCGGGGGTTCGGGATTCCCTGCATTGGCTCGCCGATTGGCAAGGTGCCGGTGGACAGCGATCTGGACGCGCATTTCGACGAGTTCAAGCACGCCTGTGACCTGTCGGACTTCTTCGAGGCCGGCCGGATCCGGATGTTCAGCTACTACCCGCCCGAAGCCGGCGGGAGCGTCCTCGATCACCGCGACACGGTCATTGAGCGATTGCAGCAGATGTGCGACTTCGTGGTTGACCGCAACATCACGCTCGTGCTCGAGAACGAATCGAGGTTGTACGGCTCGTTGCCGCCCCAGTTGGCGGATCTGTTCGAGACGCTTCGCAGCGACAAGCTGGTGATGGCGTTCGATCCCGCGAACTTCGTGAACGACGGCGCGCTGCCGGTGTTCGAGACGTGCTGGGAGCCGCTCAAGCAATACGTCGGGTTCTTCCACATCAAGGACATGGTGGCGGGCTCGACGGGCCCGTGCGTGCCGGGCGGCGAGGGCGACGGGGACATCGAGAAGGTGCTGGCCGGCGCGAAGGCGATGGGCTACGACGGCGTGCTGACGCTGGAGCCGCACCTGGCGGCGGCGGGTCAGTTCAAGGGCCACACCGGCCCGCAGCTTTTCGAAAGGGCAGTCACCGCGCTGAAGGGGATTTGCGACCGCGTCGGTCTGAGCTACTGAGTGCGTCGGTCCCCGGCTCGCCACCCGCCCGTTCCAGACGACGCGTCGGTTCGACGATCGCACGCAAGAGCCGTCCTCAGGCGAAGGGTCCCATGATCACAGACGACTACAAGCTCTCCAGCCCCGAGGCCCTCCACACGCCCTGCCTGCTGGTGTTTCCAGCCGTCATCCATCGCAACGTCGATCGGATGGCGGAACTGCTGGGCGGTCTGACGCGGATCCGCCCGCACATCAAGACGCACAAGTGCCGACAGGTGATCGAGCTGTTGATCGGCCGGGGCGTCGAGAAGTTCAAGTGTGCGTCGGTCAGCGAAGTGCAACTGCTGATCGAGAGCGGGGCTCGCGACATTCAACTGGCCTATCCCCTGGTCGGGCCATCGGCGAAACGACTGGCCGCGTTGCTCGCCAGGCATCGCAACGTCGCCGTGCAGGTGACGGTGGACGACGCGGGTGCGGCCGAGGCGCTGAACGAGGCGTGCGCGCAGCATGACCGGCCGGTGGGCGTGATGATCGACCTGGACGTCGGGCAGCATCGGACCGGGATCGCGCCCGGCCCGGGGGCGGAGGCGCTGGCGCGGGCGGTCGCGGGAATGTCGCACCTCCGCTTGCGGGGCCTTCACGCGTACGACGGGCACATCCGCGAGAGCGACGTGGCGGCACGCCGGCCGTTGGTCGAGGCCGCGATGGCCGGACCGTTGCGGATGAAGCGATGGCTCGCCGCCGAAGGGCTGTGTGACGGCCCGCCGCAGTTGAGCACGTCGGGCACGCTGACCTTCATCGTCGCGAAGGATATCGACGGCATCGACGAGGTGACGCCGGGCACGTGGGTCTTCTGGGACGGCATCTACGAGGAGATCGACGGGTCGCGGTTCGAGTTCGCCGGACTGGTGGCGTCGCGGGTGATCAGCCGGCCGGGCGAGAAGCGGGTGACGCTGGACGCCGGGTCGAAGGGGTTGGGGCGCGACATCCCCGGCCCGCCCATCGTGATCGATCGCCCCGGGCTGGTGCCTGGCGGGGCCAACGAAGAGCACCAACCGTGCGAATGGCAGGGCGACGGGCCGCTTCCGTCGATCGGTGAGGTCATCCTGTTCGCGCCGAGGCACATCTGCACGACGGTCTACCTGTACAGTCATTTCCACGTGATTGAGCACGGCGAGGTGGTGGATCGCTGGCCGATCACGTGTCGTCACGGCGACGCCTGACACGATTCGAGACTGCGGGGTCTGCCGGGGGGGTGGAGGACGACGAGATGACAGGTATGTGGGCTCAGGCACACCGGGCGGCGTTGGGCGTGGTGTTGATGACGGGGGCCGCCGCCGCCGCCCCTGCGAAGAAGGCACCCGCCAAGCAACCGGCTGTTGGAGGCGCGGCCGGGCAGGCGCGACTTCGCATCCTGGTCGTGACGGGCGGGCATGGATATCACAAACCGACGTTCAACGCGATGTGCCGCAGTCTGGAAGGCATCCGTTGCCGAACGGTCGCCCATCCGAAGGCCGGCGACGAGTTCGCGTCGGACCGTCGCGACGGCTTCGACGTCGTGGTGCTCTACGACATGGTCCAGTACGTCAGCGACAAGCACAAGAAGGACTTCGTCGACATGCTGCGGCGGGGCAAGGGGCTGGTGGTCCTGCATCATGCCCTGGCCGCCCGGCAGGGATGGGACGAATACGCCAAGATCGTGGGGGGAAGGTACCACACGAAGGCGGGGGCGCGTGCCGCCGACAGGAAGGTGACGAAGGTCTCGACCTACCGCCACGACGTGCACATGAACGTCAAGGTGGCTGACAAGGCCCACCCGATCACCGCGGGTATGCCCGACTATGAGATCTTCGACGAGGTCTACAAGCTGTACGACGTGTACGAAGGCGTGCACGTGCTGCTGACGACCGACCATCCGGAGAACGCGCCGACGCTGGGGTGGACGAACACGTACGGCCGGAGTCGCGTGGTCTACCTTCAGTTGGGCCATGGATGGGGAGCCTACAACGATTCGAATTACCGCGAGCTGCTGGCCAGATCGATTCGATGGGCGGCCCAATCGCCCGATGATCGCGTGGCGACGTCGGGCTTCAAGCCGGAAGCGGGCAAGCCGGCCCCGCAGGCCCTCGCTCCTGACGAGGCGAAGGGCTGGGTCCAGTTGTTCAACGGCAAGGACCTGGACGGCTGGGAGGTCATGGGCGACCGGGCCGGGTGGGAGATCCTGGGCGGCGGCGTTATCCGAAGCGACGGGGCAAAGGGCGGCAACTGGCTGCGATACGCCAAGCAGGAGTTCGGTGATTTCATCTTGCGGATGGAATGGCGGGTGAGCCGGGACGGCAACAGCGGGGTGTTTGTCCGCGCGAAGTGCGAAGGCCAGCCCTGGGTGACCGGCCACGAGATCCAGATCAGCAACGCCCCGCGCGACGACGCGCACTGCACGGGCAGCTTGTACGGGAGCGTGGCGGTGAATCCCAGGCCGGACGAGTCGCCGGGGCGGTGGCACGCGTTCGAGATCCGGTGTGAGGGCGAGCACATCGTCGTGCTCAGCGACGGCGTGACGATCATCGACGCGACGTACGCCAAGCATGAGGCCCTGAGAAGCCGGCCGCTTCGCGGCTGCATCGGCCTGCAAGATGCCCACGCCGGTCCGGGCAAGTGGATCGAATGGCGGAACATTAGGCTCAAACCGCTGGGCAAGTAGCCATGTGCGGTCGGGCGACGGGATCGAGGCGGGGACCCGCGCCGGCCCGGCGTCGACGGCAACGGGAATGGAACTGACGTTCCGATGACAACGGTCCCCTCGTCAGAGAATGCGCTTCTGCCTAGGATCGGTCGTGTTCTGCTGCTGCTGATGACGCTGTATGCCTTCCTGTTCAGCATCAAGCTGATGGGCCATTCGTTCAAGATGTTCGGCGAGGACACGGCCGAGCGGCTGATCGCCACGACGCAGAACCCCTTCATGGGGTTGGCTATCGGCATCTTCGTGACGAGCCTGATCCAGAGTTCGTCGACGACGACGTCCGTGGTGGTGGCGTTCGCGGCGGCCGGGGGGCTGACGCTGCAGAACGCCATCCCCATTATCATGGGGGCGAATATCGGCACGACGGTCACGAACGCCATCGTGTCGTTGGCGCACCTGACGCGTCGGAACGAGTTCCCGCGGGCCTTCGCCGGGGCCATCATTCACGACTTCTTCAACATTCTGGCCGTGGTGGTCCTGTTCCCGCTGGAGACCCACTTCCACCTGATTGAGAAGGCGGCGCGGTGGCTGGCGCACGAGTTCGCGGGGGTGGGCGGAACCAAGCTGTTCAATCCGCTCAGCGTGGTGATCAAGCCCGCCATCAAGGCGGCCGACCACGCGTTTGCGGGACTGCCCTATGCCCACGTCTGGCTGCTGGCCCTTGCGCTGGTGTTGCTGTTCGTCGCGCTGGGCGGAATGGTCAAGACGCTGCGATCCATGATGGTCGAGAAGATGCAGGTGCTTCTGGGGGGGGTCCTGTTCCGGAACGATTTGGGCAGTCTGTTGCTGGGGATGGTGCTGACGGCGTCGGTGCAGAGCAGCTCGATCACGACGTCGCTGGTCGTGCCGCTGGTCGGCGCGGGGCTGCTGACGGTCAGGCAGATTTTTCCGTACGTGCTGGGCGCGAACGTGGGGACGACGATCACGGCGATCCTGGCGGCGCTGGCGGTCGAACAGGAATCGGCCGAGATCGCCGTGACGGCGGCGTTTGCGCACCTGATGTTCAACGTTTTCGCCATTGGCATTCTGTGGTGGGTGAAGTTCATCCCCATCCGCCTGGCCGAGAGTTTCGCCAGGCTGGCGGTTCGGTCGAAGAAACACATGGCCGTTTGTCTGATGTGCTATTTCACGTTGTACGTCTTGCCGCTGCTGCTGGCGATGCTGTAGGAGGCGCATGCGGGCTGATCTGAGGGTATGATAGTGCGAGGAGAGCTGCGAAGCCGTTGGCCCCGCGTCGCGCGTGCTTGCGCGTTTGTCGGGTCGGCGGGGGAGGCGTTTGGATGCTGAGCCGCATCTTGGAGCTGTGGCGAGGCAAGAGCCTCATCGGCCAGATGCTCGACGAGTTCGTGGAGATGCTCAGTCTGAGCAAGTCCATGTTCGATGTCGTCACGAGCGCCGGGCTGAATGGGGGCGACCTGGAGGCCATCCGCGAGGATTTCTTCGCCAAGGACGTGGCCATCAACCGGCTGGAGCAGTCGATCCGCCGCAAGATCGTCGTGCACCTGAGCGTTCAACAGAGCACGGACGTGCCGGCCTGCCTGGTTCTGATCAGCGTCGCCAAGGATGCCGAGCGCCTGGGGGACTACGCCAAGAACATCTTCGACGTCCTCGAGCACTCGCCGCGTCTGGGGACGGGGCTCTACTATGACCTGCTCGTGAAGCTGTCGGCGGAGATCTCGGCCACGTTCACGAACGTCGGGGACGTCTTTCGGAACTCGGACGTTCAGGCGGCCCGCGAGCTGCAGGAGGCCAGCTATCGATCGGCGAAGCAGTGCGATGCCGCCGTCCACGAGCTGCTAGGGGGCGCGGCGTGCGAGGGGGCGGTGGCGTACGTGCTGTTGTTCCGTTTCTACAAGCGGATCCTGGCCCACCTGGGCAACATCGTGAGCAGCGTGGTGATGCCCGTGGACAAGATCGACTACTTCGACCCGGGCAGCCGAGGGCCGGGACAGGCTGCCGCGTCCTCCGATTAGGTACATCACCATGGACTGTAGATTGCGTGTTGGGAAGATTCGGCTGCGCGGGGCGCTCGCAGTGCTCGGCGCGTCGACGCTTGCGGCGTCAGCGGCGCCCGCGAAGGCAGCCGCGCCAGCACCGCGCACCGCGGTGGCCGCCAGCGCTCCGACCATCAACTGGCACGACCCGCCGCAGGGGATCTTCGAGGACTATTGGTACGCGGTGATGATCAACGGCAAGCACTGCGGGTACAGCAGGATCGCGACCAAACGGGTCGGTCAGACGATCGAGTCGCTGAACTTCATCGAACTATCGATCCAACGCGGGGCGGTCCGGATCAAGATGACGATGAAGAGCAAGCATCAAGAGACGTTGACCGGCAAGCCGCTGGGCTTCGAGGCCGAACAGAAGATGTCGTTGGTGAGCCTCAAGATGAAGGGCGTGGTTCGCGACGGCCGCGTCTACATCACGACCACCCAGCAGGGCCAGACCACCAAGTCGGACTACGCCTGGGACCCGAGGGGCAAGATGGCCTGGGCGACGGCCCTGGCCATGCGCGACGAGCCGCTGAAGATCGGCAAGACGTTCGACCTGTGGGTCTACGACGCCCTGGCGCAGCCGGCCAAACCGATCCGGACGAAGACCCGCGTGCTGGGCAAGAAGACGATCGACCTTTTTGGCCGGCAGGTGGAGGCGTTTGAAACAAAGACGACCACGCAGCTGGTGGTTCCTGTTACGTCGGTCTCCTATGTCGACGAGACCGGTGCGGCGCTGAAGATGACGATGGACCTGGGGATCATCGAGGCGGAACTGATCGCGTGCAGCGAAGAGGCCGCCCGCCGACGCGGCACGCCGCCCGAACTGTTCGTCCAGACGTTCGTCGAGTTGGGCCGGGCGTTGGGCGCCGAGGATCTGCGGCGGATCCGGTACCGCCTTCGCGTCAGCGACAAGATCAACGACGACATGTTTCCGGCGACGGGCATGCAGAAGGTGATCCGCCGGACCGACCAGGAGGTCATCCTCGAGGTGACGCGCATCGACTGGCCCAAACTGGGCGAGGCCAAGACGGTGCCCGTTCCCGACGACGTCCGGGCGTGCCTGAAGGCCAGCACGTTCCTCAATGCCAAGGATCCGGTCATCATCAAGCTGGCCCGCAAGGCGGTGGGCAAGGAGACGAACCCGGTCAAGATGGCGGGGCTGCTGCGCCAGTACGCGACGGAATTCGTCCGCACGAAGGACCTGTCGGTCGGGCTGGCCACGGCGGGCGAGGTGGCCCGGAGCCGGCAGGGCGACTGCACGGAGCATGCCGTGCTGCTGGCGGCGATGTCGCGGGCGGTGGGCATTCCGGCGCGGTGCGTGGGCGGGATGGTGTTCGTGTCGCACATGGCGGGCAGGGACAATGTGTTCGGGTTTCACATGTGGACGCAGGTGTGGATCGCGGGTCAGTGGGTCGACGTCGACGCGGCCCTGCACCAGACGGACTGCGACCCGTCGCACATCGCCATGACCCTCATGCCCCTAAACGAGGAGGGGATGACCGACATCGCGGTCGGGCTTCTGCCCTTCATCGGCAAGACGCGCATCGAGATCCTCGAGACCGACAAGAAGGGCGAGTAGCGTTCCGCGCCGCTGTCGTAGGGCGCGTCTGCGGCAGTTCATAGGGCACAACGAGGTCCTCGTGTCAGACCAAGCGACAAGACGCCCGACGCGGTTGGTCCAGGTCGGATCGGTGGCCATCGGCGGCGGCGCGTCCGTGTCGATCCAATCGATGACGAATACGCCGACGCACGACGTGGACGCGACGTTGGCACAGGTGAATCGGCTGGCCGAGGCGGGGTGCGAGCTGGTCCGCGTGTCCGTGCCGCGGCGGCAGGACACCGAGGCGTTGGCCGACATCGTTGCCGGCTCGCCGGTGCCCATCATCGCCGACGTGCATTTCCAGCACCAGCGGGCCATCGAGTCCGTCGAGGCGGGCGCGGCCAAGATCCGGCTCAATCCGGGCAACATTAGCGATCCCCGGCAGATCGCCCGCGTGATCGACGCCTGCCGCGAACGGAGCGTTCCGATCCGCATCGGCGTCAACGAGGGCAGCGTCGTCGAGCGGCGTGACAAGAGGCGCCGATCGGCCGAACGGACCGCGCTGCAGTCCGACTACCGCAGGCACCTGGTCGAGCTGATGCTGGCGCGGCTCGCGTCGCACGTTCGTATCTTCGAGGACCGCAGCTTCCACGACATCGTCCTGGCGGCCAAGAGCAACGACGCCCGGCTGACCATCGATGCCTACGAGGCGGTCAGCCAACAGTTCGATTACCCGCTGCACCTGGGCGTGACGCACGCCGGTCCGCGCGAGACGGGCTGCATCCGGTCGGTGGCGGCGCTGTCGACTCTCCTGACCCGGGGCATCGGCGACACGCTGCGCATCAGCTATGCCGCTGACCCCGTTGCCGAGGTGATCGACGCCAAGGAGCTGCTGTGGTCGCTTCAGGTCCGCCCGCGAAGCGAGCCGGAGCTGATCGCGTGTCCGACGTGCTCGCGGGTAGAGGTGGACTTGCTGCCGCTGGTCGAGCAGGTCCGTCAGAGGCTGGGCTCGATCCGCGCGCCGATCAAGGTGGCCGTCATGGGTTGCATCGTCAACGGCCCGGGCGAGGCCGACGAGGCCGACGTCGCGCTGTGCGCCGGCAAGGGCCGGGCCGACATCTACGTCCACGGCCAGAAACGCCGGACCGTCCCGGAGTCCGACATGCTCGACGCGCTGCTCGAGGCGTGCGATGGCGTTGCCCGAGAGCACCAAGACGATTGACCGTGCGTCCGCCGTTGGGCGTCCGCCTTCCTCACCGACGCTCCGTTAATCAATGTAGCCAAGAGACCGAAGCCGCTTTTCGAGGTCGTCGCTCAACTCGAATCGCTGGGGCGGGACCTTGACGCCTTTGGCAGCGGCCCGTCGCCACTCGGTCAGCCGCTGCGCGAGCACCGCGTCGACGGACGGGTCTCGGCCGATGATGTTGCTCTTCTCTCCGGGGTCGGCCGCCAGGTCGTACAGCTCGTAGGTCACCGGCCCTTCGAGGTGGGCGATCAGCTTGAGCGACCCGGTCCGGAGCGAGGCGAGCTTCCCGAACAGGTCGCCGAACGCCACGATGGGGCGGAACGTTTCGTCCGGTTGACCGGTGATCAGGGGGAGAAGATCCCGCTCGGCGTGGCGGGTCCTGGGCTCGGGCGCGCCGAATACCGCAGGCCGCTGGAGGCCGCAGAGCGACAGGATCGTGGGGGCGACGTCCATCAGCCGAACCTGCTGCGGGACCGACTTGCCCGTCGGGACCTTCTTGGGGTATCGCAAGATGAGGGGGACGACGATGGTCTCGTCGTAGAGGGCCTTCTTGTGGCCCTTGTTTCCATGCTCGAAGAACTCGTCGCCATGATCGGCCGTGATGACGAGGACGGTGTCATCGAGCAGGCCCAGGTCCCTTAGATAGTCCAGCAGCCGTCCGACGTGGAGGTCGGTGAATCGGATCTCGCCATCGTAGAGGGCGACGATGTGCTCGAGGTCGCGCGGGTCCATGTCTTTGTGGACCTGTCGAGGGCTCTCGTAGCGCTCCGCCGTGACCGTGCCGCGGTAGTCCGGGTCGAACATCGTGTCATAGGGCGGGGGCGGGGTGTAGTCGTAGTGGACGTCCCACATGTGCAGAAAGACGAAGAAGGGCCGGGCCCGTCCCTTCAGGTCCCAGATCCCCAGCCACTCCCGGACGAGCCGCACGAGCTTGGGCGAGGTGATCCCCTCGTGCGAGGCCAGGTGAGACGCACGGGCCACGCTGTGATCGTCGTAGTGGTCGAAGCCCCTGGCGAAACCGTACTCTGCTTGCATATAGGGCCCGGAGACGAACCCCGCCGTTGAATACCCCGCCTGCCAGAGCACCTGGGCGAGGGAGACGACGCCCTCGCCGAGCCGCATCCGGTCGCCGACCACGCCGTGCCGCTCTGGGGGCAGGGACGTGAGCAGCGTCAGGTGCGCCGGCAGGGTCCAGGAGGTGGACGAGACGACCGTTTCGAACCGAACGCCCTCCTTGGCCACGGCGTCGAGGGTGGGGCTCGTTTGCCGGGCGTAGTTGTAGCAGTGCACGTGATCGGCGCGGAGCGAGTCGATCGAGATGAGCAGGACGTTCGGCAGCCCGTCCGCCGGTGCAGGCTGGCCGGTGTCGGGGGGTGCGGGACGGATCAGCAGGCCGACCGCGCCGCCCACGAGAAACAGGAGGATCACGGTCGTCCCGGAGACCGCACAGGCCCTGACGAGTCCTCGCAAGGCTGCCGGGCGTCGGAGGATCCGCATGAGGACGGCCCACAGAATCACGGTGGTTGCCAGCGTCAGGCCTATCTTGATTGGCACCTGCCCTTCGCCCAAGACGTGCCGGATCGCGCCGAAGATCGGCAACAAGGCGAACGCAACGGGGACCGCGAGGGGGTACGCCCTCGACCAGAACCACCCTGTCGGGCCGTGCCGCGGTGCCGGCGGGCTGATTTTGGCGGCTGCCAGGACAACCGGACACACCAACGCCGCGGGTCCCCAGAGCAGGAACAGATCCGCGAGGACGGCAACAGCCAGGAACTGCAGCAGGCCGGCGACGCCGGTCAGGTCGAAGGGCCAATTCAAATGGGCGGGCAGGCCGCCCACGATGTCGATGCCCTGCCTCTCGAGAAGGGCGGACGGGTACCAGAATAGGAACAGCTCACGGATCCGTCCGAGCCCCACGGTCCCCGTGAACCAGGCGGTCTCGGTCGCCGCGAGGATGACGGCGATGACCCCGCTGCCCACGAATAGGCACGGGACGGGACGAGCCCAGAACCCGCCGGGCACGGAACCGTTGATGGCGGCCCCCCCCTGGCTCGGGATGTCGGTGTCTGGCTTCGACACAGGGCGGGATCCTTCGAGACCAGGCTGACCTGCACGTCGCGGCCGGAGGCGGCGGACCGACGGCCCAATCCTCAGCGTAACGTCTGGGTGGAGAGATGTCACTTGACTTGGCGGACCCGTCCGCCGAGAACACGTATCGGTCCCCCGCCGCACGCGGCGGGGCTAAACGAAGCACGCCAAGCACGTGCCCGGACCGTCCCGAATCCGCCAGATCTACGGGAGACCCCTCGCATGCCGGACGCACACGACCTGGACGCCGACGCCATCCGCCGACGAACGGCCCTGGTGATGCCACAATGGTTCCCGGCCGAGTTCGATGCGGCCCACGCTGAGCGCGTCCTTCGGGCCAACCTGGACGGCGTGGACGCTTTGGTGCAGCCCGCGCGCGTTTGCCTGGTCGTCGATGCCTGTCCCGCGGCGGCGGAGGCCGTGGCCCAGCTCGAGAAACAGCGGGCAGCGGATGGGCTGGAACCGTACGTCGTCGTGAGCAACGAGGTGAACCTTGGACAGGGCGGTTCGCTGGTCCGAGGGTTCCGGGCGTTGATCGAGGTCGGGTGCACGGCCGACTGGTACGTGACGCGCGACGCGGACGGGGACCATTTCATCAACGACCTGCCGCACCTGACCCGCATGGCCGACCAGATCGCTTCGGCGGTCGATACCCCGTGCACCATGGTCATCGGGCGGCGCGTCAATGTGCGACGGCCGATGACGTGGTTCCGCGGCGAACTCGAGGAGTTGGTCAACCGCACGCTCATGACTGCCCTGACGTACCGGCTGGCCCGGCGCGGGCAGGTGATCGACCAGCGATTCATGCACCCGGACGGCGCCTGGCCGGACACGCAATCGGGCTACAAGCTCTACTCGGCCGATCTGGTCGGGCGGGTGATTGACGCGTACGACGAGCTGGGAGAACCGCCCTGGGGACCCGACACGTATCGCTACGTCGGGCAGGTGGCCTTGTTCTGGATATGTATTGATTCGGGGGGCGTCTGCGGCGAGGTGATCCGGGCAAGTCTGAGCGATGAACAGACATCGTCCTTCGGCCCGGAGACCTTCCGACGACAGTTTCGGGCCAAGCTGCACTACGTGCTGAAGCAAAGCGAGCTGCCCGGGCCCGTTGCCCGTCAGATCCTGGCCAACGGCATGCTTCGCAGCGGCGTGTGGACGCACCCCGATGGGCAGGCGCTGTGTCGATGGTTGTGCTGCGACCTGGCCGACGACCTGGACCTCGGCCCGGACGACCCGCTGCTCGAGCCGACGTTTCGCTGATCAGTCGCTGTGGTGGGCGTCGTCCCGGTGGCTGGGATCGACGTCGTCGCTGGGGGGATCTTCCTGGACGGTTTCGGTGTCGGCGGGCGCCTCGGCCGAGTCGTAGGCCTTGTGGGTGTCGTCCTCGTCTTCGGCGGCCTCGTCGGGCGCATCGAAGGTCTCGTACGTGTCGGCCTCGTCGACCGGGTCCTCGTCCGGGTAGCCGTACTCGTCCTGGCCACCCTCATCGGGACTGTCCGCGCCGTACTCGCCCTCGGAACTGTAGTCATGCTCGGCGTCGTAGTCGTCCTCCGTGCCGGTCTCGCTGGAGGAATCCACCGTGCTCGTGTCGGTGCCGTAGTCGGTGCCGGCCCGATCGACCTCCGACTCCACGTCGGCGATGCCCTTCTTGAACTCGACGATGCCCTTGCCGAGCGAACGGGCCACCTCGGGCAGCCGACGCCCGAAGATCAACAGTGCCACCACCCCGATGATGATCCACTCGGACCCCCCCGGCATGGTGATGAATCCAAACAGGCCGGGTGCGTTCATGACGTCTTTCCGGAGTCTTGGTCAGGCGGAGCGGGGGCCGCGGGGGTCTTCTTCTTCTCGTCGTCGTCGGCGCCCGAGATCCCCTTCTTGAACTCGACGATGCTCCGGCCGACGTTTCGGCCGATGTCGGGCAGCCGCTTGCCGTAGAAGATCAGCATGGCCAGAACGATGACGATGGCGACTTCATAGCCGCCCAGGAACCACGCCAGCATCTCAGGGTCGTGCAACAAGAATGCCTCCCTGGGCCCCAGAACCCATCAGCTTGCTTATTATACCTTGTACCGCCCGCACCAAGTCAATACAAGCCCAGATTCTTTGGCGGGGTCCCCAGCACGCAGGCAGCTTTGCCGTGCGGCTCAGTTGGTGTCGCAGGCGGCTCAGCCCTCGCGTCGGGGCTTGCGGAGGGCCTGCTGGGTCCATTTCAAACAGGCGTCGGGCATGATGCCGTAATGATACAGGTGGACCGACGGCACGCCCAGCGCCGCGACGCGGTGGACGTGGCGGACGAGGACCGGCGCCTCCGTCGACGCCGGCGGGTACGTCATCAGGCCAATGCTCAGTCGGTCCGTGCCCCCCATCGTCCCCGACAGCCATTCGACCGTCCGGTCGATCAGCTCGGTTTCGGGGCTGTAGCACGTCCCCACCACCCCTTCGAACTCCCCGGCCACGTCCGACAGGTCGAACGCCGAGCCGTACACGTCGCGCTCCGCGTAGACGATCAGGTCGCACTGGCACGTCGATCGGATCCTGCGGAGATATGCGCTGAGCTGCTCGGTCCGCCATCGAACGAAAGCGCCCAGCGCCCCATCGCGGTCGACCCTGGCCTCGACGGTCTCATCGCTCGGCGTGGCGCGCTCGAACCATTCTTCCAGATCGGCCTGCACGGATCGGATGACGGTCTCGACGTCGACGTCGGCGTCCCGCGCGCCCTGGCGGCACGATTCGCAGAAGCACAGGCTCATCAGGAACTGCTCGACCGGCCCGGGCGGCAGGCCGGTCTTGATGTGCGTGTGATAGTGTCGAGCGGCATTGAACGCGGGGGACTCGAGCTCGATGGCCTGGAACGGGTAGTTGCCAGACAGGTCCTCGACGGCGCCCCGCATGTACTCGCCCACGTCTGGGTTCAGCGGGCACATCCACGTGGGGTTGACGTCGCCAAAGACGGTCTTGATGGCGACGTCTGGTCGGCGACGGACCATCTCGGAGTTGTGGCAGCAGACGGTCCAGCTCCGCAGGTCCATGCCGCGATCGGCGCAGGCCTGGCCGATCTGAACCAGCGGATTGCGCGACTTGAGCCAGTCGGCCACAATAGGACGTAGCCGCGTGCCGGCGTACTTGCCGGGGTCGGGCTGGAAGTAGGCCGCCCCGGGTTGGCGGTAGACCCGCGGCCGGTCGGCCAGGGCCGCGTGCATCCGCAAGTGCTCGATGCTGTGGTAGATCGTCGCGACGCATACGCCCTCCGCGCCGATCTCCTGCATCTGGTCGAGCACGCGATCGACGCCCTCGTCGAGCAGGTCCCAGGGGTAGCACCACATGTAGGCCGAAAACATCGTCCGTCTCCGTCGGTCCGGGTCCCGGAAGTCTACCGGTGCATCCGCACGACCGCAATCGGGCGGCGGCTTGATGTTGAGCGTCCAAGCGGGTTAGATTGATTCCAGTATCGACGCGGGGACCGCCTCATGAAACACACGCTGTCCTGTCTAGTGCGGAACCAGCCTGGCGTGCTGGCCCGGGTGAGCGAGGCCTTTGCGGCCAAGGGGATCAACATCGAGAGCCTGGCCGTCGGGGAGACGGATGACACGACGGTCAGCCGGGCCACCATCGTCGTGGTGGGCGACGACGAGACGCTGGCCGAGGCGGAACGACAATGCGAGGCCCTCGACGACGTCATCCGCCTGGAGGACCTGGCCAGCGAGGAGTTCTACGACCGGGAGTTGCTGTTGGTGAAGGTTCGGGTCCGTCCCGAGACGATCACCCGGATCATGCAGGTCGCCGAGCTGAGCCAGGCCCGCGTCATCGGGCTGAGCGACAAGACGATCACGCTGGAGCTGGCGGCCAATCATCGGGCCATCGACGGCATGCTGCGGATGGTCCGGCCGTTCGGCATCGTCTCGCTGGCGCGAAGCGGACAGATCGCCGTACCGGCGGGCGACGAGGATTTACAGGAAGACGAAATTGCGCCACACACCCCTCCGCACGTTTGGCGAGCTTCTGAGCCAGGCCCGGCGTGATCCTCCGCCGCGGATGGTCGTCGCCGCGGCGGCCGAGCCGGCCATCATCGCGGCGGCCGCGCACGCCATGCGCGAAGAACTGGTCCGGCCCATCCTCATCGGGCGCTGCGAGCGGACCCGGCGGCTTGCCGAGGAGGCGTCGATCCCCCTGGAGAACGTCGAGCTGATCGAGGCCCCCGACCCCGTGGTGGCCTCCGCCTTGGCCGTCAAGCTCGTCCACGAAGGTGAGGCCGACCTCGTCATGAAAGGACTGGTGCGGACCAAGGACTTCGTCCGTGCCGTCCTCAACCACCAGATCGGCATGCGGTCGGGCGGGACGTTGAGCCAGGTCGCCCTCTTTGAGTCACCCGACCGCTCCCGACTGATGCTGCTGACCGACTGCGGGATCAACATCCGGCCGCGCTTCAACCGCAAGGTGGCCATCATCCGCAACGCCGTCGAGCTGGCCAACGTCCTGGGCATCGACGAGCCGAAGGTGGCCGTCATCGCTGCCGTCGAAACCGTCGAGTTGCCCACCATGCCCGCGACGCTCGACGCCGAGCTGCTGCGTCGGATGGCCGAGGCGGGGCATTTCGGCCGGTGCATCATCGACGGGCCCCTTGCCATGGACAACGCCCTCGACGGCCAGACGGCCGAGACCAAGGGCAGGGCCAGCCCCGTCGCCGGCCAGGCCGACGTCATCGTCGTCCCCGAGATCGAGACCGGCAACGCCGTCTACAAGACGATCCGCTACGTTGCGGGGCGTGACATGGCCAGCGTCGTCGTCGGCGCCGCCGGCCCCGTGGTGGTCGCCAGTCGGTCCGATTCGCCCAACACCAAGCTCTACAGCATCGCGCTGGGGGCGCTGCTCAGCCAGAGCGACCCGGACGCCATTGCGGGCAGGGCCAGCGGGCGCCTATAATCGCGGCCGATGCGCGGGCAGCGCGACGGACCGGGTGCGTTCATGTCGGACCGAGCACAATTCCGCTGGAACCTGCTCGAGATGATGCGAGATGGCGAGGCCTTCAGTCGCCCCCAGATCGCCGAGCATCTCGGCACGTCCCTGCCGACGGCCAGCGGGCTGGCCCGCGACATGCTAGCCGACGGGTTGTTGGTCGAGGCCGGGCGGGGGCCGAGCACCGGGGGGCGACCCGCGGCGATCGTGCAGCTCAATCGCCAGTTCGCCCAAGCCGTCGGCCTGTCGATTAGCCGGCGCGAGATTGTCGGCGTGCTGACGGACATGAACGGGCAGATTCTGGCCCGGGTCGGCGGGCGCACCGAGGGCGAGTTTGACCGCCAGCAGGTGATCGAGCACGTCGTTCGGGCCGCCGAGACGCTGCTCGGCCACGACCAGATGCGAAAGCCCGCCGGGGTCGGCGTCGGCATCAGTGGCATCGTCGACAGCGAGGCCGGCGTGTCGATCCAATTCCCGTACCTGTCTGACTGGCACGACGTCCGGCTGGCTGATCTGCTGACGAATCGGCTCAAGGCGCTGGTCGTCGTTTGGAACGACGTGCAGGCCGCGTCCCAAGCGGAGATCCGACACGGCGCGGGTCGCCTCTCGGACGACTTTTTGTACCTGCACGTCGGTAAGGGCATCGGGCTTGGCGTGGTCGCCGACGGGAAGCTGCTTCGGGGTCATCTCGGCCATGCGGGCGAGCTGGGTCACACCGTCGTCGATCCCAACGGGCCGATCTGCCACTGCGGCAACTTCGGGTGCCTCGAGTCGGTGGCCAGTCCGCCGGCCATCGTGGCCGGCGCCATCGACGCCCTCAGCCGCGGGGTGCAGTCCAGCATCCTCCGGCAAGCGGGTGGGCGGACCGAAGCCATCACCATCGCCACGATCCTGCAAGCCGCACGCAAGAACGACCGGCTGGCCAGCAACCTCCTGCACACGGCAGCGGACCATCTCGGGCAGGCGCTTGCCAACGCCGCCAACATCGTCAATCCCGAGCTGGTCGTTCTGGGCGGGATCTTGGCGGGCGAGGAGGAGGGCCTGGCCGGCGCGTCTGTCCTGACGGATCGGCTGACACGCAAGTTGAATCACACGATCCTGCCCGCCCTGGCGGGCAAGACGCGGGTGATCGTCTCGCCGCTCGGCCCGTTGGCCGCCCCGATCGGCGCGGCCACCGTCGTGATCGACCACATGCTGAAACGCCTTGCCGAGGAACGGTCCGATGCGCATCCCGTCCCTGCCGACGACGCCAAGGCGGCCGACCCGATCTGACCCCGATCACGGAGCATGGCGCGTTGTCTCCCAGCATCCATGACCGTCGCGCAGTGAGGAGGATCGCCCGGCTCGGCCCGCTGCTGTGGATGGGGTGGCTGGCGGGCCTCGTGGGCTGTGGAGGCATGGACGGCTGGCGCGAGTCGTGGCAGGCCGCCCGCGCGCCCGACCGCCATCTCCGGCTGGGCGGCGCCCAGATCCCGTTGGAGCTCGTCGAAGGCTGGGCAATGCGCTGCCCGTCGACCTCCTTCGTCATCACGCGGGTCGGCAAGGTCCGGTTCAGCCACGACGGGTTCCGCGCGCTGGTGAAGGGCCAGAGCAATGTCGCCTGCACCAGCGCCAAGATCCCCTGGTACGAGGCCCGAGACTATCGCGACGCACACGGCCACCTGCCCTGCGGGTGGCGGATCGCCTGGGACGCCTACGCGGTCTACGTCCATCCGGACAATCCCGTCAGACAGATCACCATCCAGCAGTTCAAGCAGGTCCTGCGGAACCAGATCACCTCGTGGAGCACGCTGGACGGCCCGAGCGAATCGATCAACCTGTACGGTCCGCCGCGGAACGGTCGGGCGGGTCGGGTCTTCATGCAGATCGCCCGGCTGTTCATGGCCGATCCCCCTTGGAGGCAGATCGCCGATCCCGACAAGATCGTCGAAGCGGTCAGCAACGACCCGATGGCCATGGGCCTGACCCGAGTGGGCCATGCAGAAACCGCTCCCTACCTGGCTCTGAAGGGCGTGATCGACCGGCGCGCTCGTGTGCCCGACTACGACACGCTCGAGGCAGACACGTGGCCGCTGCTCAAGACGATCTGGATCTGGACGGCCGACCCGCCCGACCCCGCCGCCGCCGACCTGATCGACTATCTTTACTCCGACAAGGGACAGGCCGTCATCAAGGCGAGCGGCTACACCCCCATCCCCCGGGACCGCGGCACGGCCCGGATCACACTCCGCGACCTACCCGCCAGCCCGTCCACCCGACCGCGCTGAGGCGATGTCCGGAACGACCTCGTGACGGCGTCAGTCATCCGTCTGTGCGCAAGTCAACGCGAATTCTTCGCTTTTTCTCGAACCTATTGACCTCCGTCCGGTTCTTAGGGGTAGCAACGGCTGTCTGAAGCGACGGGGCGGAGCGGCGAAGCGACCGGGCGAATCGCCGCCGGCAGGCTCACTCCCCATCGTCGCCGGCTCGACTTCTCCATCGAAAGACCGGAGAGCGCTTCCGCGACTGCGAACGCCCAGCGTGCGCCAGCGTTTCCTCGTCGCCGGGGCGGAGCATGGCGTCAGACGCCGGATGAAGGGAGGCGCATCATGGGCGCTCGAGAACCAGGACGACTCAGGCGGCTGTTCCTATCTGCGACGAAGCGCGAGCACAGCGAGCGATTGGCCATCCCCGGTGAGCCGCGCAGGAACAGCGTGGCCGGCTACGCGGTGCGCAACGCCGGCTACGTCCTGACCACCGAGCAGATCAGGGACATCGAGACGGCCGACCTGGCGCCCTATCGGGGATGTCCCGCATGGCCTGACGCTCTGTGGCCCTGATTCAAAGGCAAAGCGCGTCTGGCCAGCGGATCTGCCGCGGACACGATGAGCAGGGGGCAATGCGATGACCGCACAACCGTCCGGAAAACTCAGACGTCTGTTCCGCGCCGCGGTCGGGCGCGGTGCGGTCGAACGGTTGATCACGCCGAGCGATCCGGTGTCGGCCCAAGGGTCCAACGGCCCTAAGCAGGTCGGCGACCTCGAGATGACTGACGAGCAAGTTGTGGACGTCAGGATCGCCACCATCGTGTGCTGGTCGAACTTCATGTGGCCTCTTAACGGGTGCCGCTGATCCGGTCGCGACGGGCGCGCTGACCCGGACGCGCCCCCGCGGCTCTTCGTGCCTGCAGCTGATGAGGGAATCGGTTGGCGGGCCACATCGAGAAGAAGGAAGAGGGCCATGGCCACTCAGCAACCGAACGAAGTTGATCGTCGCGCTCGCGGCCCGGCCACGGGCGGCAGGAGTGAACGGCTACTCATCCCCAACGGGCCCAGAACCGACCGCTCGCGCGACGAAGTCGAGCCAGACAGCCGCTATGCCATCAACGGCAAGCAGCCCCGCTTCACCGAGTCGGCCGAGGTGCTTTTCCGCTGGGCGAACCTCAACTGGCCCGGCGCGTTTTGGCCCTGATCCGACGACGAATGTACCGGCGCGCACCTGATCTGCGGGCGATTTCGGGAACTTTTCCCTTGACATCCGCAGAAGCGCGGCTAGATTACATTGTAATTGATCGGAACCGAGAGGCCATTTGATTCAGCAGAGAGGAGGCGTGTTGATGACTGCGATAGACCGACAACTCGTCAAGACGTCACGCCCCCGCTGGGTCCGGGCCTGAATCTAACCTTCTAGCGTTGGATGATCGACCGGCCGCTTCTTCGGGAGCGGCCGGTTTCGTTTCTGAGCAGACCCGCCGGCCGCGGGCGTGATCGAGCCGTCCGCGGCGCCCAGTTCCCTACAAAGACACGCTCAACGCGCCGCGCACGGGCTACGCTTGGGGTCTGTCTGTTCGGGAGGAGAACGTTGACTGCAAACCGAGTCGATTTACAGGAAATGCTCGAGAACGATCGCTTTCCGCGCTCTTCGAAGTACGACGCTCAGTGGGTCGCGGAGAACTCAATGGGGCCCAATGCGCTGTGGCTGACTGAATGGCTCTGCGGCGAACTCGATCTACAGTCGGGCATGCGGGTGCTCGATATGGGGTGCGGCAAGGCCATGAGTTCCACCTTCTTGGCCAAGGAGTACGGCGTCTACGTCTGGGCCAATGATCTCTGGATCAAGCCGACCGAGAACTGGCAGCGGATCTGCGACGCGGGCGTTCAAGACCGCGTCTTCCCCATCCATGCCGAGGCGCGATCCCTGCCATATGCCGAGGGGTTCTTCGACGCGATCGTCTGCGTCGACTCGTACTTCTACTTCGGCACCGACGATCTGTACCTGAAGTACTTCGTGAACTTCGTTCGCCCCTTGGGTCAGATCGGGATCGTCATTCCCGGCCTGATGCGGGAGTTCGACGACGGCGTGCCGGAGCATCTGACACGCAGGCAGGAGAGCGGCGGTGTGTTCTGGGGCGAGGATTGTTGGGGTTGGCACACGAAGTCGTGGTGGCGGCGTCTGTGGGGACGGACGTCGCTCGTGGAGGTCGAGCGAGCCGATACGCTGGACGACGGCTGGCGCGTCTGGATCCAACACGAAAGAGCCATCGATGCGGCCGGCACCGGTCAGTTTCCATCGGATTGCGAGGTGTTGGAGGCCGACGGCGGGCGGTACATCGGCTTCGTCCGGATGATAGCGCGAAGAAAGGGGGACGGGAGCGAATGAGAAATCTAGTGATTTCCCTGACAGAATTGGGCTGGAATTCCTCTTGCCAAGAGCACTTCGCGGCATTCAAAGACCTGGGCTTCGAGGCCGCCAGGGTCATTCAAGAGCACAAGGAGGCCTATCTGCTCTTTGCAGAAGGCAGGGAATTGTCTGGGGAGGTGTCGGGTAGGTTCCGCCACCAGGCGCAGTCAAAGGGGGATTTCCCGGCGGTGGGGGATTGGGTGGCCGTCGAGGGCCGTCCGGGGGAGACGAAGGCGACGATCCACGCCGTGCTTCCCAGAAGAAGCGCCTTTACACGAACGGCCGCGGGCGGCAGGACCGAAGCACAGGTCGTGGCCGCCAACGTCGACGCAGCCTTCCTCGTCAGCGGGTTGGACGGCGATTTCAACGTGAGGCGGATCGAGCGCTATCTGACGCTCGCGTGGGACAGCGGGTCGTCGCCCGTCGTCGTCCTCAACAAATCGGATCTGTGTGCCGACGTGGAGGCGCGCGTCGACGAGGTCGAGCGCATCGCGATCGGCGTGCCAGTCTTGCCGATCAGCGCCGTCGAGGGCCGCGGGCTGGATTCGCTCCGCGACCACGTGGGGCCCGGGAAGACGGGCGTGTTCCTCGGCTCGTCGGGCGTCGGTAAGTCGACGCTGATCAACGCCCTGTTGGGGACGGACCGGATGAAGGTCCGTGCCGTTCGTCAGGACGACAGCCACGGAAGACACACGACGACGCACCGGGAGCTGATCGTCCTTCCGGGCGGCGGGGTCGTCATCGACACGCCCGGCATGCGGGAGCTGCAACTGTGGTCCGACGAGGCGGGGCTGAAGCAGGCGTTCGATGACATCGAAACGTTGGCCGAGCAGTGCCGGTTTCGAGACTGCGCGCACCGATCCGAGCCGGGATGCGCCATCCGGCGGGCCATCAAGTTGGGCACGCTTGACGCCCGGCGGTACGAGAGCTACCTCAAGCTCAACCGAGAGCTTCGCTACCTGGACGCCCGGCAGGATCAGAAGGAGCGGCTTCTGGAGAAGGCGCGGTGGAAGAAGCTCAGCGCGGGACGCCGCAAGCGGAACAGGCACGCGAGGCCCTGGCGGTAGAAGACGACGGTGCGGGAATTGTCATGCCCAGTCTGACGATAGTCGACGCATGGCGACGTCTCACGCCGACCCAGGTGACAGGGAGGCAACGAATGAGCATTCAAGTGCGAAGCGAACGCCCCGGCGAGGAAGACGCCATAGACTTCGTCAATTGCAGCGCGTTTGAGGAGATGGACGAGGCCAACCTGGTCCGGCTCCTCAGAACGTACTTGCCCGCCTACGATCGGCGGCTTTCGGTGACGGCCTGGGACGATGACGAAATGGTCGGCCACACGCTGTTCACGCCGGTCCGGATCCGGCTGATGAGCGAGACGGTTCGGGCGTTGATGGTCGGCCCGGTCGCCGTCGTCCCCCAGCGACAGCGGAGCGGTATCGGCGGGCAGATGCTCCGCTTCGGCCACGAGCTAGGCCGTCGGGAGGGGTTTGCGCTGGCGTTTCTGTACGGCCATCCATCGTACTACCCGCGGCACGGGTATCGCGCGTGCTTCGGGTTCGGCAAGGTCAGCATCGACGCAGACCAGCTTCCGCAAGCCGCTCGGACGTTCCGGCGCCGGCCCGTCCGCCCGGCCGACATTCCGTGGCTTGTTGAGCGATACGAAGTCGAATGGGCTGACGTCGACTTCGCGGTCTTGTGGGGCGGCACAGTTGGCGAGTGGGCGCTGCCCTGTCTGAACGCGGTGATGTGGTGGACCCAGGACGGGCGGCGCGCCGCCTACACGGTCGACACACCCGGCAAGAACCGCTGCCAGATGCTCCTGGCCGACGATCCAGAGCTGGCGCGGGAGGTCGTCGCCACGATCCGCCCGCCCACGCTCAACCACCACCCCTCCGGTTGGCTGGCACGCGAGGCGCTGGACCCGACGTGGAGCACCGCGCAGGCCGAGGCGAGCGACGCTGCGATGGCCCTGGAGCTACAGGACGGCGCGCTGGGAGCGTACCTGCGCGCCCGCGAGACCGGCGATCGCGCCCCGGGCTATGTCTTTGGCCCGCTGCCGTTCCTGGCGTGTTGTTGAGGATCCGTGGGTCTGGTGCGTGATCGAAGCGCTTGACTCGGATTCGGGAACTCGAGGACGGCCGATGTGAGGCCATGCGAAGGAGGCACATGATGCGGAAACATCCGATGCACGCTCGCCGCCGCCGATAGGTTGGGGAGGACGCCCCCGACGGTGATGTGGCGAGCACCCCAACCGGTGGGAGGTGGCCTGTTGAGCCAGGGCGGCCGCCTCACAATGGCCGGGACAGATGCAGAGAACCCCGGTCTCAGTCCGGATCGGCGGATGCGACAGGCCGCCGTGAAGCCGGAACCGGAAGTAATCGCCGACCCCAGAGGAACGGCGGTGAACGGGGCCCTGCCGTCGCAAAGCCCGTGAGCGCCCGTGCCTTGGTGCGGGCAGCGAGAGCATACCGAACCCAATCCCTTGATGTGGCCTCAACCCACATTCAAGGAGATTGGCGGTGGCGAGCTCGAGGAAACGGTTCCGACGCGTTCGGAACGAGGCGTTTGTGTGCGCGCATTGCGGAACGTACGTGCGCCCTTTGTCGAACGGTTCATGTCGTAACCATTGCCCGCGCTGTCTGTGGTCGAGACATCTGGACGACGTGCCCGGCGACCGCGCGTCCGACTGCGGTGGGATGATGGCGCCGGTTGGCGTAGAGCAAGACCCCAGACGCGGATGGATGATCGTGCACCGGTGCACGCGATGTGGTGACGTACGCCGCAACAGGGCTGCATTGGACGATCCGATGCAGCCGGACGGGTTTAACGTGTTGCTCCGCGTCGCGTCCCGATGACGACGGGCCCACGCGGGCGGGGAGGAATTTGTGGTGAATCTGCTAGACCTGGTTCGTCGGCAGGAGGTGCCGGGTCCCTGGAAAGAGGGCGAGAACATTCCCTGGAATCGCCCGGATTTCAGCGAGCGAATGCTCGCCGAGCATCTGTCGCAGGCGCACGACCTGGCCAGCCGCCGCTCGGCGACGATCGAGAAGCACGTCGCGTGGATACACGAAGAGTTGCTGGCGGCGCATCCGACCCGGATCCTCGATCTGGCGTGCGGCCCCGGGCTGTATAGCAGTCGCCTGGCCAGGCTCGGCCATGAATGTCTCGGCATCGACTTCGGGCCGGCGTCCATTGCCCATGCGACCGACTGCGCCCGCAAGGAGGACCTGAACTGCAGGTACCTGTGCGAGGACATCCGGAAGGCGGACTACGGCTGCGATTTCGGTCTGGCGATGCTGATCTTCGGTGAGTTCAACATCTTCTCGCCTGCTGAAGCCGAGGCGATTCTCCGCAAAGCCCACGGCGCGCTGGCGGAGGACGGTCTGCTTCTGCTGGAGCCTTCGACCGCCGACGCCCATAGGAAGGAAGGCCGAACATGGTATTCGGCCAAGAGCGGGCTGTTCTCGGACAGGCCGCACCTGTGCCTCGAGGAGACCCATTCGGACGCGGCGAGCCGAACGGTCACCACGCGGTTCTACATCGTTGATGCGTCGTCCGGCAACGTCACGCGGCATGCCCTGACGAACCAGATCTACACCGATCGCGAGTATGAGGGACTCCTCGTCAGGTGCGGTTTCGCCGATATCAGGTTCTTCCCGTCACTGGCCGGGGCGGATGCTGAGGCAACAGGTGACTTCATCGCCATCGTCGCGAGGAAGCCAGCCTGAGCGCCCTACGAAGGAGTCCGTCGATGACCGTGGCCCTGAGAACGGCAACCAGGGACGATATTGATCGACTGATGCCGCTGTTTGTGGATCTCTACAAAGGAGACATCGGGCCGGGATTCCGCGACGTGCTCGACGAGTACGTGTGCTTGGATGCGCATCGCGTCATCGTCGCAGTCTGTGAGGGCTGCGTCGTGGGCGTCATCGCGGGGAGTTATCGCCTGGACATCGACTATGAATGTCGGGCCGGCTTCATCGACGCGGTCGTTGTCCATGAAGCGCACCGCAGTCAGGGGATCGGCAAGCGGCTGGTCCAGGACTTCGCGGACTGGGCGGCGGGCAGGGATTGCACGGTGCTGCAGGTCATGAACGGTCGTCGTGAGTTCTTCGAGGGCCTCGGCTTCAAGGAACGGGAAGTCCGGTTTCACCAGGTGCCGATCGACGCCCTGCGCGACCGGAGAAGCTCCGCCCCAGATGCCTGGCCGTCCGGCGCGCCCATGCGGTCTCTCAGAATCTGCGCGACATTCTGCAAAAAGCCGCGTGACCGGGTGTCCTCACGTCGGGGGGTTGGCTCCTATCGGTAGAAGGGCCCTTCGCATTGGAGTGGGTGTGGATCAGATCGCCTCGTTGGTAGTCCGGGCGGCGGCCGGGGATGTCCCGCGGGATGAGCGGCTGGCGGCGTTCGGGGAGATCGTGCGGCGGTTGCAGGACATGGCCTACGGCTGCGCGTACGCGATCCTCGGCGACTTCCATCTGGCCGAGGACGCCGCTCAAGAGGCGTTCCTGGCCGCGTACCGCGAGCTGCCGAACCTCCGCGAGCCGAAGGCCTTTCCGGGTTGGCTGCGGCGGATCGTGATCACGCAGTGCAACCGCCAGACCCGGCGCCGACGCGTCCCGACGCGAGATCTGACGGCCGCGACGGGCGTGGCCTCGGGCGATCCGCAGCCCCACGAAGCGGCGGAGAAGGGCGAGATGATCGACAAGGTCCTGGCGGCGATCCGGCAGCTGCCGGACGCCCAGCGGATGGCCACGACGCTCTTCTACATCAACGGGTATTCGCAGAACGAGATCGCCGAGTTCCTCGAGGTGCCGGTCACGACCGTCAAGAAACGGCTGGCCACCTCGCGGGACCGGCTCAGAGACAGGATGCTGTCGATGGTCGATGAGACGCTGAAATCGTTTCGGTTGCCGGGCGACTTTGCCGACACGGTCGTTCGCGAGGTCGCCTCCGAATCCGATCTGCAGAGCGCCAAGACGTATCTTGCCTCAGGATACCACGGCAAGCGGCAACCGGAGCTGTTCGGGACGCTGGATGCAGCAAAGGAGGCCGGCATCTACGTCGTGGAAGAAAACGGCCAAGTGGAAAGCGCCGGCTACTTCGACGAGACCGTGTTTGGCATCGGCGCGACGCCGGTACGGGCCGTTCGCCCGCGCGAGATGGCCGGCGAGGCGGCCGTGCCCGATGTCGAGGACAAGTTCGTCGAGTTCGTCAAGGGGTTTGGCGGCTGCTTCAAGCTGGCAAGAGACAGGGGCATCCACCTGGCCGTCGTCCACGGCTCCATGTACGACCACGCCTTCTGTGGGTTCGTGCCCTGCTTCTACTACCCCGTCGTCACGCTGCCGTGCGAGCGGGCGAAGTCCATCGTGACGCGGGCGACGATCACGCCCACGGACGACGAGCGGCTCAACAGGCCTGGTGCTTGTTGGTTGCTCGACCCCTACGCCGCCAAGCTGTCCGCCGGCATCGGTGAGGGGTCCCCCCACGTCATCAGACAGGACGGTGAGGAGGTGGGAATCGTCTACGTCGACCGCGATTTCACCGCAGCCGACCACTGGGGCATGCCGTTCGGCCATATCTGCAACGTGACGGTGCGAACGCGAGACGCGGCATTGGCGGTGATTCGTCTGGGGGCCGAGCTCGCCGAGAAGGCCGGCGAGGGTGAGCTGTGCCTCATGCAGTCGCACATGACGCTGATCACGCAGACGATGCTCAGTCTCGGCGGGACGTACCTGCTGCGTGGCTCGTGTGACCTGCCCGGGCTGGACGCCGAAATGGTCGCCATCATCGACCTGGTCGGCCTGACGCGAGACCTGACCGAAGCGCTCCCAACCCGGCTGACCGACTCGCCCGCGCACGACGTGCAGGCCGCGCTGTCCGTCGAGATGGGCGGCAAGACCGTCGGCTTCGTCGCGCAGCGGGGGCGCCTCCAGATCGTGACCGACAGACAACGCATCCACCGGCCGCTGCCCCGCTGGGTCGTCACGCGATTGTATGCGGGCTACTACGCCGGCGCGGACGTCTTGGCGATGGGCCCCATCCCGTGGGACCGAAGCGACGGCAAGACGCCCGACGACGTCTCCCTGGACAACCGGCCGCTCGACCTGCCACAGGCAGAGGCTGCGCTCTTCGCGGCCCTGTTCCCCAAGCTGTGGCCGGTCTCCTGGCCGGACCCGGACGTCTGGCCGTGGGTGATCGGTCAGGAACATCCGAAGTATCAGCACGAAGCGGGAAAGACGGCCGAGATGAAGGCCCGGATCGATGCGCTGCGGTTTCCGTGGATTGGGAGATAGGGTTTCAGGTCTCGGGTTCCGGGTTCGGGGTACGCAGGCCGAGGTCTGACCTGTGGCCAACACAAATGGTCTGCCGGTCAGCGTGGCCGCCGGCGTGAATGTCGCGCTCACTCCGCTCGGGAGATCTTCAGCGTTCCCAGCCGGTGCGACGGTTCTTCCTGCCCCTCCGGCATCGCGACGGGGTCTTCGTCTACCAGATCATCTGCGTCTGAGACAGGCATCGCGAATGACGAGCTGACGGCCAGGTGAAGGCCGCCGCTCCGCTCGCGTGTCACCTCGAAATCAAAGATAAACCGACGCACATCGGCGAATTCCGTCATCTTCCGCAGGACGAGAGCTGCAAGGATCCCACGGAAGAAGTCCGCGTCCTCCTCGAAAAGCGTCCCTTCCAACGACGTCACCGCGTCCTCGATGAACTCGACCTGCGCGGGCGCCGGTAGAAACGCAGCGTTCCACGCCAGCACCGCCAGCTCGATCGCGTTTTCCGTTGCGGCCGGTCCTTCTACGCGGTCAAGGAGAGGCTCGGCGAAGTCCAGAAGCACCTCGGACATCTTCTCGGGAGACGAGCGCCAGATCACTTCCGGCACACGCTCCTGAACGAGAGCTTCAGTTCTTGCCTTCAGCCTCCGAAAGCCCGCGGCCCGGCTGCGGTTCCTCCCCCGGTTCCGGTCCTTCTGCCGTCGACGTCGTTTGGTGCCCATCAGATTTCGAGCCTCCGTGCTCCAGGATTTCGAGATCCAGTTCTCGCGGGCAGTATTGGGGTTGGGCTACTCTTAGAACAATAGTGAAACAGAAACGGCGTCTGTGTCAAGGAGAAGATTGGGGTTCGGGGGACGGCGTCTCACCGGAGCGTCCCGCGGTCTAGAGGGATCACGCCCGTTCCCCCCAGATCCCAACCCCCAATCCCTAACCCCTTCCCTCCCCCCAGGGGAGGCCGACTAAGGAAAGTGGGCGCCCCCTAGAGCCGATAACCTCTGAAGGGATATAGGACGATGGGCGGGGTCTCCTCATCCTGAGGGTCTGTCTGCATGCCGATGGCGTCCGATAATGTGATGGTCCGGCCTGGTGGCCTGACGATATCGATGCCGCTGGTCCGCCTGATCGGGCCGGCCTCGCTGATCTTCTGCCCGCTGCTGCTGATCGGGTACCTGTCGTTCCGCTATGGATTCGACGCGGGGGCCGGGCTGCGGGCGATGGCGGCGATCTACGCGCTTTGCGTCATTCCGGGGTACGTGGTCCAGCGATTCGTCTTTCGCATCCAGGCGGCCACGCCGTTCGAGGGCCTGCTGTCGTCCCTGCTGCTCGGAACCTTGCTCAGCCCCCTGCTGTGGTTCACGCTGTGCTGGATCGGGCTATCGAGCGTCTTCTACCCGGCGATGTTTGCGCTGGCCTTGGCGGTTCCGTTCGCATGTGGGTGGCATCGGCAATGGGCCGATCGACTCTTGCGGCTCGTGTCCCCCGCCGAGACGCCGATCCTATGGCTGGCGTTGGCGCTGGCGGTGTTGTGGAGCTGCCAACTCGACCTGGTCTCGATCCGCGACGGGCAGGTGACCCTCCTGCCGCACAATGACCACATGTGTCAGACGTCGTTGATCGCCGAGCTGGCCCGGGGCGTGCCGCCCGCGACGGTGCCCTTCATCGCGATCGCGGACAAATGGGCCTATCACCACCTGCCCGATGTCTGGTGCGACATGATCCGACGCGTCGCGGGGACGGACGCCCGAGATGCGTACTTCTTCCTGGCCCTGCCGTTGCGGTACGTGTTCGTGTGCTTCGCGTGTTACCTGGCGTTGGTTCGAAGATTCGGTCGCGCGTCGGCCGTGGTCGGCGCGGGTTGCGTGCTGGCGTTCGTGGGCTATCACGGCAGCCCCTTTGTTCTCACGAATTGGCTGCTGACGTATCTGTACTGGAACTTCCCCTGCTCGTTCGGGCTGATCGGCGTGTTCTTGATTCTCTACTACGTCTCGACGATTCGGCCGGACCGCCCGCGGGGGCCGCTGCTGCTGATCTCGATCCTGTCGGTTCTGCTTTTTTGGCATAAGGCCAACTTCGCCCTCGCCACCGCGCCGGCCGTGTCGATTCTGTGCGCCGTCATCCTGTTGAGGCGGCGCGACGTCCGATGGCTGCTCGTGTGCGGGACGGCGCAGGCGTTGCTGGTCGCCATCCGGTACCTCGACGTCTCCACGGCCGACCTGCCCGCGCCGTTGGTCTTCGAGCCGTTGCGGTTCGTCCAGTACATGTGGTGGAAGGGCACGCTGTGGCTCAAGGCGCTGGATGAGGCGGGGGCCGGCTGGTTGTCGCTGCCTGTCCAGGCCCTGCTGACGATCCGCCGGAACGTCGACGCCTTGCCGGCGCTGCTGAAGTGGCCGGCGATCTTCATGCTGTGCGTGGCCTACCTGTTTCACCTGGGGATCGCCGTCGGCGTCTATGCCCGACTACGCTGCGGATTTGGCCGGCTCCGTTCGCACGCCAGCGCGGTGGACGCCCTGATGTTGCTGATCCTGGCGTTCTGCGTCGCGGGCTTCGTGGTGTTCCCGATCCAGAAGGGGCTGGTGTGGAACGTCTCGATGCACAACTTCGCGCTGGTGTGTGCGCTGCTGTTCGTCCTGATGGGGCCGGCGCTGTGCGACGTGGTCGTCCGTCTGCGGGGCAAGGGCAGGCGAAGCGTCGCCGTGGGCACCGCCCTGTTGGTGGCCGCGTTCGTGGGCAACGCCTACGCCCTCGGGCGAAAGGCGCTGGGCCCCACCGCCGACGTGCAGGACGTGATCAGCGAAGGGCAGTACGCGTGCTACCGATACATCGAAGCGGCGACGTCCCAGGACGCCATGGTCCTCCAGCCGCGGTTCGAGCAGGGGCTCTTCACCGCGGGGCTGCTGACCCAGCGCCGCGTCGTGCTCGAATGGGGCGCCCCCGTCTGGGAGGACCGGGTGGATCTCCAGCCAATCCTGTCGGACCTCCGCGGGTTCTACCGAGGAATCGCCCCGCACAAGGCCCGCGAGATCCTCGAGCGCTACGACGTGGACGTCGTCGTGGCGAAGTGGTCGCTTCCACAGCGGGAAGGCTATGCGCCCTTCCTGACCGAGGTGTTCCGCCACGGCGACATGGCGGTGTTCTGCGTGGACGCGGACGTCATCGCTGGCGGTATTCCGGCAGCGGACCGGTCTTGGCGGCTGCAGCCTTCGGGAAGGCCGGATCATTCGGCGCCACGCCGAAGCTGTTGTCCTTCCACGTCAGGTTCTCTCTGCGCGTCTGGTTGAAGCGGATCGGCTTGCCGGACGTCCTGTAGATGATCTGGCCTTCGACGTGATACCCCTTGCTGCCCTGGTCGAAGAAGATGCCGTTGTTCGGCGCGCCGCCGTGTGCGTACTTGCTCCGGTGGATGTCGTGGATCAGGTTCCCGCGGAGCACCGTGCCCGGCTGGAGACCCAGCGTGTAGATCCCCCCGCCGTCCGCCAACATCATCATGCAGTCGTGAATGTGGTTGTAGGCGACCAGGCAGTCGCGCTGGCAGGTCGAGGACGTGTCCCACCGGAACCCCACCGAGATGCCCGTGTAGGGCATGTCCTTGACCAGGTTGTGCGTGATCTTCGTGCCGACGCAGAACGCGTCGTAGACGCCGACGGCCCCGTGGTTGACGGCCCCGCAGCGATGGATGACGCAGTTGGAGATCTCGTTGCCCTTCGGCGCGTCGGTCCCGGGGTTCTTCCAGTCGGCGGCCAGGGATTGGTTCCCGACCAGGCTTGCCCCCGCGTCCTGCCCCGCCGCACCAACCGCGCGGACGTCCGCCAGCCCCTTGCCCCGCCAACCGACCATGATCCCATTCCCGCCGATGTCACACAGCTCACACCCCACGACCTGGTTGCGTTGGCAGCCGATCCCCAGGCCGATGCCACACGCACCGGTGTGCAGGATGCGGCAGCGGTCCAGCCGGCAGTCCGTGGCGTGGGTCAGCTCGATCGCGGGCGGCAGGACGTAGATGGGGCCCTTCATGTGCGTGCCGTGGTGGCCGGCCTGAATGCCGAGGTAGCCGAACGACGGCAGCGGCCAGGCGGTGTGCTCGAACGTCAGGCCCTGCAGCCGGATGTTCCGCACGGGCGCATCGGCCCGACCCGCGACGACGACGAGCCGCTCCAGCTTCGGCGCGACGAACCGGCGGGCGTTGGGGTTCTCGTTCGGGCCGGCCATGGTGGTCAGCGTCCCGCTGGCCCGGTCGAGATACCACTCGCCCGGCTGATCGACGAACGCCAGGGCGTTCTCGACGTAGACGGGCTTGCCCGGGCTGGCCGTCGTGGCCGGACCGTGGCCGATCCATCCCATCGGCGAGGACACGGTCACGGCGCTGTCCTGCGAGGAGACCACGGCCACGCGCGAGATCGACCAGTTTTGGTACATCACCAACTCGGCGTCCTTGCCAGCCAGGTCGCCGCCGGGCGGCGCCTGACTCAGCGCGATCTGCTTGATGTCCTTCGAGACGCGCCTGACGCGGAGCAGGTCGGTGCCGTTGGGAAACCGACCGCGGGGCAACCGGACGCCGTCGGCGAACAGCTGCCGGAATCGCCACTTGCCCGATTTGACGTCGGGCAGCTCGACGGTCCATTTCCCACCGCCCGCCTTCTTCCAGCCCTTGATGACACGCCCGCCGCTGATGACGACCTTCTCACCGGGGCAAGCGGCGTAGGTGATGGCGTGCTGGCCCGTGCCGGCGTCCTCGGGCCCGAACACCAGCGGCGCGTCCAGCAGATACGTCCCGCCCCGGACGAAGACCGTGACGTCCTTCTGGAGTCCCTTGCGGACGAGCGCACGGACGGCGTCGCGGGCCCGCGCCAGCGAGGCGAACGGCGCCTGCTTCGTCCCGGGGTTGGCATCGTTGCCGTTCGGGGCGACGTAGAAGTCCGCCTTGATAGGTCCGGCTCCCAGGTTCAGTGAAACGACCATCGATACGAGTGTCGCGTTGATCATGGCGTCTCTCCTTAGTGTCGTTCGAATGCGTGTGGGCACGATACCGGGACGCCGTGACGTTGTCACGCGATGTGTCCAACGTCCTTCGCTTAGCCCCGTCGCGTGCGACGGGGAGGGGCCGCACGCGGCCCCGCTAGACGACGATGACGGCACCCCATCCTCAACACCCAGCCATCAGATCGCTCAACTGCTCGACCCGTTTCACCCCGGCGACGACCGACGTCACGCCCGCCTGATCCAACAGCCAGCGAACCGCGTATTGGCTGGGCGCCAGGCCTGCGTCTTTGGCCTCGCGCTCGAACTGCTCGAGCTCGTCGTAGACGGTTTCCTCAACGCTCAGCCACTTGGGGTTCTCAGCCGCCCGGCTGTCCGACGGCAGGGGCTGACCGCGACGGTACTTGCCCGTCAGCAATCGCCCTGCAACGGTTGGTAGGGCGTGACGGCGATCTGGTTGTCGACGCAGATCGGCAGAACGTCGGCCTCGACGTCCCGCTTCAGCCAGCTGTAGGGAGGTTGGGCGATCACCGGCCGGGGCCAGCCGTTCTGATCACAGATGGCCAGCATCTCCCGGATCTGGGCCGGGTCGAAGTTCGAGAACCCCCAATGCTGCACCTTGCCCGCAGACACCAGCTCCGCCATCACGCCGACGGATTCTTCCAACGGCGTATCGGGGTCGGCCTTGTGCAGCTCGTAGAGGTCGACGTAGTCGGTTTTCAGCCGCGCCAGGCTGGCGTCAATCTGATGCAGGATGTGTCTTCTGGACAGCCCCGTGCCTTCATACTGGCCGTCCCCGATGGGATTGCCCACCTTCGTGGTGACCACCGCCTGCTCCCGCCGGCCGCGCAACGCCTCGCCGAGGATGGCTTCGGCCACACCGCCGGGGGATCCGAAGTGCCGGTCGTAGCCCTCGTACATGTCGGCCGTGTCGATGAAGTTCACGCCGTGGTCCAGCGCCCAATGCACGATGCGGATCGCGTCCTGGCGGGCGACCGGGTTGCCGAACGTCATCGTACCGAGACAGACCGGCGATACGTCGAGGTCGGTGTTGGGGATGTGACGTCTGCTTAGCATGGGTCGTTTACTCCTCGATCGCAGGCCAGGGGTGGTTTGCGGGGTCCAGCAGTCGGCTCGGCGCGAAGTACGCGGCCGGATAGTCGTCCGGCTCATCGGTGAGGCCGAGGATGCGGTTGCAGATGCATCGGGCCGCATTGAACGACACGCCCGTGCCCGAACCGCATTGCCCGCCGATGATGTACTGCCGTTTGCCGTCCAGCAGGCCGACGACGGGGTACTCGTCCGGCGTGAACCCGGGCGTGCCGCTCCATTCGTGCGTCACGTGGTAGCGATAGGGCTCGTAGGCGTAGTGCCGTTTCATCTCGCCGATGAGGAACTTGGTGATGAAGCGCGACGGCCGGTTCTGGCCCGCCTGTGCGTCCGGGACGCGCGTGGCGTCGGACCCGATCAGCACGTGGCTGCCGTGCTTGCCGAAGAACCCCTGCAGGCCGCTGATGCCGACATGGGGCTTCATCGCTCGGGGCCCCCCCTCCCCCGCGGCCGCCTGCGTCTGGACCGGGAATAGCGCGTCATGGAGCTGCGGGTGCAGCAGCGCGCTGTAGGATTCCGTGGCGTTGACGATGTGCCGCGCGCGGATCGTCCCGCGCGACGTATGCACGACGTAGTCATCGCTCGACCCGTCGACGCGGGACACCTTCGTCCGACAGAAGAGCTGCACCCGCCCGGCCGACAGCGCGGAACGCAGCAGGCACCAGACCCACTTGGCCGGATGGAACGACCCGGCCGCGATCGAGAAACCGGCATTGTGCCGGACCTGCATGCCGGTCTTGTCCATCACCTCTTGCGGCGTGATCTGGATCCAGTCGGTGCATCCTGAATCCACGGCCAGTTGCACTGACTCGGCCAGCTTTGCCTGATCGTCGGCACCGCGTGTCTGGACCCAGCCCTCGCGGGCGTAGTCACAGTCGTAGCCCTCGTCCCGGATGGTCTGCTCGATCATGTCACCGTTGCGATAGGCCGCCTTGCAGTAGCGGGCGGCGAACTGTCTGGCGAGCTGGTCGCGTTGCCGGGCCGTCAGATCGGTTCGCGCGCGGTCGAGGTGCGCCAGGACCGTCTCGCGGACCATGGCGTAGTACCGCCCCATGACGACCAGGCCCTCGTTCCGCCCGGAGGCGCCGCTGGCCGGATCGTCCATCTCGAGCACGACCATTTGCCTGTCTTCGGGTGATTTCCTCGCCCAGTGATACGCCGTCGCCGCGCCGGCGAAGCCTGCCCCGATCACGACGACGTCCGCCTGATCCGGCAGCGTCGCGCCGGGGTCATGCCGCCACGGGTGGTTCGCCAGCGGGTTTTCGTCGACCAGCCAGAAGGGCACACGCGAGACCGGCGATGCGAACGACGCGTGCCCCAGCGCCTCGGGGACACCCACGAGCATCTGATGCAGACACCATCCCGTGAACCGCCACCACCGTCCGACGAACGAGGAGCCGGCGAACTGCGTGTTGGCAAACGTCCGCGCGGCACGGAGGTCGTGCCGCCGCAAGCCCGCCAGCAGCCCCAGCGCAACAGACAGGCGGCGCAGCAGGCCCACCGACGCCGGATGAGTCGCGGGCATATCCTCGTTCGACGTCGACGCGTCGCTCACCTCAACTCCTCGATGGCGTTGCGGGTCCTGGCGGCCATGTCGTCGATCAGATCGTCGGGCATGTCCGACCACCAGGGGAAGCTGACCATGTTGTCGAAGAAGCGGTCGCTTTCCGGCACGTTCGCCTCGCCGAAGCCGAGCCTGTCGAACAGCTCGGTGCGGTAGAGAGGCCAGTACTGCACGATGCACTTGAGCTGATACTTCTCGAACAGCCGCTGGATCAGGTCGTCCCGGCCTCGTCCGGCCTGACCGTCGTAGCGGGCGGCCATCAGGTGGAACACGTGGTCGCAGCCGTCGGGGATGGCCTGGAAGCTGAGCTCGGGACAGTCGGTCAGCGCTCGCTTGAACCGGTCGGCCTGGCGACGGCGCTGGTCGTTGACCTCGTCGAGGCGTTTCAGCAACAGCCGGCCCACGGCGCAGTTCGGCTCGCCCATGCAGAAGTTGTGGGGCCACCGACCGGGGATCGGCTCGACCACGTCGCCCATCGCCGGCACCCAGTACCGCTCGCGCTGGCCCTCGAACGACCAGTTGCCCATCCATCGAAGCCGCCGGGCCTGCTCGGCATGCGCCTTGTCGCGCACGGCAAGCAAGCCCCCCTCGCCAAGCGTCGTGATGTTCTTGTGCGTGTGGAAGCTGAAGCAACCGAAATCGCCGATCCCGCCGACCCGTCGGTTCTTGTAGCGGGCCCCGGGCGCCTGCGCGCAATCCTCGACCACCATCAGGTCGTTCCGCTCGGCGAGGGCCAGGATCGGATCCATGTCGGTGGTCAGGCCGTAGAGGTGAACCACCACGATCACCCTCGTCTGGGGCGTCAGCAGCGATTCGAGGGTCGTGGCGGTCATCAGCCGCGTGTCGGGGTCGATGTCGGCCCACCGCACCGTCGCTCCGGTGCGGGCGAACGGGACGGCCGTCGAGACGAACGTGTGGGCCGGCACGATCACCTCATCCCCCGGCCCGATGCCCGACAAGATCGCCGACAGCTCGAGCGCAGCCGAGCAGTTGCTGACGGCGACGGCGTCGGGGCAGCCGAGGAACGCAGCCCATTCCTGCTCGAACGCCTCGCCCTCCGGACCGGTGGCGAGCGTCTTGCCCTCGCGCAGGACCCGAAGCAACGCCTGCTCTTCCGCCTCGTTCAGCCGGGTCTGCACGGCGGGCATCTCAATCAGCGGCAACGTCGAGGTCGTCTTCGGGTCCATCGCGCTTCAGGTCCTTATGCAAATGATGGCGTCCGCGCTACCGGCGCTTCGTACAGATCTTGAGCCCATGCTTCTTGAGCAGTCCTTCCAATGCCAGGCCCACCTTCAGGCGATGCTCGTAAAGCGGCTTCGGGTCCCAGGTGAACTCGGTCAGGCTCTTGCAGATCTGGTCGGGGATGACGGTCAGCCGCTTGGCCTGCTCGACGTCCGGGCCGGTCACGCCGCGCTTCTCGAGCGTCCGCACGGCGTGGCGGAGCTGCCAGAGGTATTCGAAGTCCTCGATACCCTCGCGGAGGATCTCCCAGCGGATCGAGTTGACCGGCCCGGAGAGGTACTGGGTCGTCTTGTCCTGGGCCCCCTTCTGGTTGGGCGGATAGATGAACCGCCCGTCGCCGTTGCCCCAGTGGCGCTTCGTGCCGACGGGCGTGCTGTAACCCGAGACGTAGCTCATCGGGTCCTCCCACGGATTCTGGTAGTTCGGCTCGGGGTAGGCGCAGCCGCTGGTCCAGTAGTTGGTCGTCCAGATCAGGATGCCCTCGACGTCGTACTTGTACGTCTGCCACAACCACATGCGGAAATCGATGGCGGGGTGGTCGATGAAGAGCGTCGCGTACGGCTCTCTGGGCCCGCAGCAGACGTACCACATGATGTGCTCGCCCAGCGACTGGCGCTCGCGGCAGACCTTCTCGCTGTACGAGGCCGTCAGCGGGCACCACAGATCGACGCTGCCGAACATCGCCGGTTCGGGCTGCTCGGTCAGCATCCGCGTCAACCCCGGCGCCGACCGCTTCAGGATCGCCATGCCGTCCTTGACGAATTCGTAGTCCTTGGGATCAGGCTCGTCGAACCAGTAGATGTAGGCCTTGTCCAGCCAGCCCTTCTGGCGGAGGTGGGCCTCGACCTGGCTCAGGTACGCCTTCATCAGCGCGTCGTACTCGGGCGTGCCCTGCGCGAAGCCGCCGATGCTGCCTTTGTGGCGGCTGTGGAACGTGCCCGATCCCATCCCGTGGACCCCCAGCCTGAACGCGGTGAACCCGAATTTGTCCAGGTATCGCTCGGCGGCGCGGTCGAAGGCGGCAAAGTCGACGTTGACCTTTGCGTTCGCGCCGGTGACCTCGAAACCGGGGTCCTTGACGAGCTCCGGCCCGCCGTCGGTCCACTTGAACGACACGTCGTCGAACCAGGCCGTCCCGGTCTGATCGCCTTTCTCCGTCCAGCGGGCCGGCCTGAGGACGATCTTCACGTAGCGCGCTTCAGCCGGCGACACACCGCGTAGGACGCGCTCGCACTGCTGCCATTCGCCCGATCCGGCTAGCTTGATGTCGTGGTTCCTGTAGGGAATCCAACGGCCGGCCTTGGTGTGGTGATAGACGCTGACCAGGTACTCCTGACCGGGTGCGGCGGTCTTGGCCTTCCAACGTAGTGTGTAGCTGACTTGCGGGTCGATCGGGATCAGGTCGACCGTGCTGGCCGAGACGTCCCCCGTCTTGGTGTCATCGACAATCTCGAGCGACTGCGTCCCGGCGGCCTTGACGTCCTTGACGCGTTGACCGCCTTGCCAGGCCAAGCCGGTCTCGACCGTCACACGCATGGGATCCAGCGCCATCGGGTCGTAGGGCGAGATCCGGTGCGCGGCGAAGTTCTTCATGTACAGGTCGTACACCTGGCGGAGCTCTTCGTCGGTCTTGAGGTTGTGGTACTTGCGGACGTTGCCGGACCTGAACCCGAACGTCGCGAAGACGTGCGCCTCGGTGGGCAGCGCGAATCCCAGCACGCGCAGCGAAACGGGCACTTGCCAACGCATCCCGCCGTCGGCCCGAACCGTCACCGTCCCTGTGTACTCGCCGGGCTTCGTGTCGGACGGCACGTACACGGTGATCCAGATCGGCTGGTTGGTGTTGGCGGGGACGCCGAACGGTTCGTCGCAAGGCGGCAGCGGGTCCGGCCAGTCCCCGACGCACCCCACCCGGTCGGTGGGCGAATGGACGTGGACCCACGCCACCCGGTCGATCGTGACGTTCGTCTTGGCGATCCGGCCCGCCGGGCCGGTCAGATCCGACATCTCGACGCGGACCTGCTTGGCATCTGTCCGCGGACGCAGAACGAGCTGGAACGGTTCGTACTCGTTGCCGGCTGCCACGATGCGGATCGGTCGGCCTTTTCCGTTCGGGGCGGCACGATACCGACTGATCTTGTGCGTACCCTCGCACCACCACAGATCGCCTCGCGGGTCGGACGCGATCAGGTCCCCGTAGTCGGCTGCGTGCAGGACGGGTAGGGACACGGTCGTCCGCGCTGCGAAGCGCAGTCGGCCCTCGGCATCTCCCGCCGCGACCGTCAAGACGTACACGCCAGGACTCCTCAGATCGAGCGGCGTGGCAAAGCGGGCCTCCTTCCTAACATTGAGCTTGCAGGTCATTTGATCGTCGAGCCCCCGCCCGTCGCGGAGCGCAGTTACCCTGACCGTCGCGGTGTTCCAGTCCTTTGGCGCCTGGATCCGGCCGGAGACCGCCGGCTCGGGCGATTCGGGCCCGACGATCTCCTCGATCGTCACCTTCAGATCGGGGTCCTGGTGGAGGACGTCCAGGTAGTGGGTCCTCCCGATGGCGTCCGGCAGCTTCCGGTCCAGGGCGGTTTCGTAGCGGTACCCGTAGACCTGCAGGTTGCCCGGCGCCGAATCGCCCTTCACGTCGGGGCCGCCCGACGCCCTCAGCCTGACCCGCAGGGACTGCGTCGGATACAGCGAGGGGGGCACGGTCATCTCCTTCCCGGCCCGCGTGCCCAGTTTGCCGACCGCCGTCCACGTCTTGCCGTCCTTGCTGGCCTCCACGTGGAGCGTGCCGCTCTGGTAGTACCCGATGGTGACCGACAGCTTCCCGGACGTCTGGGCCGCCTCGCCGACCCGGTGCTCGTACGTCACCGTCTGCCCGGGGCCGAACACCCATCGGTAGCTGTTGAAGTTGGCCGTGTGCGAGATGAGCCCGCGGAATTCGTTGGACCCCTCGCCCTTCAGGTTCGGGGCGGCGACGTATCGTCCGTCGGTGATCCGTTCCCCCTGGCCGAGCGTCACCCCGCCCACCGCCGCGTGGATGGGCACGACGGGACGGAGTCGCACGTCGTCATAGAAGACCGTTCCAGGGACCTGCCACTGCCCCACACGCAAGAACACGCCGTCCGTGTTGTCGGGCGTGACGAAGACGAAGCCCCGCCGGCTCCACGTCTCGGTGGGGGAATAGTCGCGGTTGTTGCTCGACGGGCCGGTGATCAGGCATCCGCCGCCGGTCCCGGGCGACGTCTTCAAATAGCCCGTGAAGCGATAAACCGTTCGCGGCTCGAGCTTCAGATCCGTGCACCGCCAGTAGCTCGAGTCCCTGCCGCCGCCCGTGACACTGACGGTGCGCTTGCCGGTCCTTCCCTGATCGGCCCAGGCCCCCCGACCCCCTTCGAGCTTCCAGCCCGTGGGGGCGTTCTGTCCGTCCTCGAACGAGGCGTTGGGCACGAGGCCCGGGTCCTCGACGAGCTTCGCCGGCACGACCAATCGCCCGGCCGGCTCGGCCGCGACCGACGGCTGACCCAGCATCCCCAGCAACAGGATTCCCGACAGCACTGTGTTCATGACCATCTCCAAGATGCGTTCGGTATGGGGCTCCCGACAGCGCCCAGCCGACCATGTTGACCGGCCAGACATCATAAGCGCCCGGGTCGAGAATTCCACGATCTTCGCGGCGTTGCGGACTGGCGTGGCGGGGACCTGTCCCGATACCATCTACCAACGCCTGAGTGGGGCCGGACGAAGGAGCAGCCATGTCTCAACGTGCCAAGGTGGTCATCGTCGATTTCTTGGACGACGCGCTCGAGCCCGAGCGACGCATCCTGGGTGAACTGGCCGACATCGTCGCGCTCAACGCCCGTTCCGAAGACGAGACAGCGGGCCGGATCGAGGACGCCGACGCGGTGATGGTCTATCACAGCCTGTCGCTGACCCGCCGCACCATCGAGCGCCTGGAGCGATGCAAGCTGATCGTCCGTTGCGGCGTGGGGTTCGACAACATCGACGGTGCGTACGCTCGTACCCGCGGCATCGATCTGGCCAACGTGCCTGACTACGGCACCGAGGAGGTGGCCGACTCGGCGATCGGCATGATGCTCGCGATGGCCCGGGGCATCGCCGTCTACAACTCGCGTCTGCGGGCCGGGCAGGGACCGTGGTCGCACACGCACGTCGTGCCGTTGCAGCGTCTCCGCGGCAGCGTGTTCGCCATCATCGGCCTCGGTCGGATCGGCACGGCCGCTGCGGTGCGGGCCAAGGCGCTGGGCATGGACGTGGCCTTCTATGACCCTTACGTTCCTGACGGTCGCGACAAGGCCCTCGGCGGCCTGCGCCGGTTCGAGTGCCTCGAGGACATGCTCCAGGGCGCGCACGTCGTCAGCCTGCATTGCTGCCTGACCGACGAGACGCACCGGATCGTCGACGCGGCCGCCATCGCAGCGATGCCGCAGGCGTCCTACCTGGTCAACACGGCGCGCGGTGCCTTGGTGGACACGGCCGCGATCCCCGACGCCATCGCGTCCGGTCACCTGGCCGGTGCGGCCATCGATGTCCTCGAGACCGAGCCGCCCCCCAACGACGACCCCTTCATCGCCGCGTGGCGCGATCCGGACCATCCGGCCCATCACCGCGTGCTGGTCAACCCGCATTCGGCCTTCTACTGTGAACAGGGCGTGATGGACATCCGGATCAAGTCGAGCGAGGCCTGCCGCCGTGCGCTACTCGGCCTGCCGCTCCGCAACGTCGTCAACTGACAGGCGCCTGGGGGCCCGCCGGCATCAGTTGAAGAATGACATGTGATCCTCGAGGGCCTGGCAGATCGCCTCGATGTTCTCCAGCGGGACGTCGGGCTCGCACTCGGCGCTGAGCATCAGGCCGCCTTCCTTGGCGCCGAGCTTGACGACCGCTTCCCGGACGTGCTCCCGGATGTCAGCCGGCGTGCAGAACGGGAAGAGCTGCCGGTCCAGGTCGAGGTTGACACACACCTTTCCCTTGCATTCGGCGACCAGTCCGTCCAGGCCGTTCGCGCGGATCTGCGGGTTCAAGACGGTCACCCCGCACTCGATCAGGTCGCGGATGATGGGCAGAACGTGCCCGTCGGTATGCATGTAAACGTGCGCGCCGGCCTGACGGCAGACGCCGTAGATCTGCGCGAAGCAGGGCTTGAGGTACCGCCGCCACAGGTCCGGGCCCATCGCGACCCGGTCCTGCATGCCCAGGTCGTCGCCGAAATGCACGATCCTGGGCTTGTCGGCCACCATCTTCCGCGCGACGGCCAGGTTGTGGTCGCGGACCATGTCGATCATCCGAGCGAGCTGAGGCGGCTCGTCGATCAGGTCCATCATGAAGTTCTCGAAGCCCCGCAGGTAGTACAGCCGCTGGTACATGAAGCCATGGGGCAGGTCGTTGCCCGGCGGCGGGGGGGTGTAGTCCTCGAACGCCGCCCAGTCGGCCAGCGGGTGGTGCACGCACAGACTATCCAGCCCCTGGGCGATGTTCTTCCAGACGCATCCCCACTCGTCGGTGTACTCGCCCTCGCCGTAGCGACCGCCGAAGTTGTCGAAGTCCTGGCTGCCCCGCTCGTATTCGCCGAACAGCCGGGGATGTCGGACGACGATGTCTTCCAGGTCCTCGCGGTACTTGCTCCACGTCGCCGGCATGAGACTGACGGCCACGTGCAGCCAGGCCGGCGTGCGGAACTCGATCGCGCGAAAGCGGTTCTCGTCCGGGGATATCGTCGGGTCCGTCATGGGCGCCCCCTTCAAGACACGGCCGCCGAAGGCGGTATCTTGACAAAACGCGCGTCGGAAGTACAGTGCGCCTGCGAGATCCTTGGCGAATCGGTTGGGGGAGGCGGCGCCCCTGCGGAGGCGGTTTCTTGGATTCCCGGCAAGTGATGTTGGCCCAAGCCGGACTGTGTGTCACGGCCCTGCTTGCCGGTTGTGAGTCCCAGCAGCCGACGAGCCGCCTGGCCCAGTTCGATCGCAGCTACCGCATGGGCTGCGCCGAGCTTTCGATGGGAGATGCCAAGGCCGCCAGGGAACACTTCCAGGCCGCGGCGGGATTCCGCAACGACCACGCTCTGACGCACTACTACCTGGGCGTTTCGCACGCGATGCTCCACGAGGACGATCAGGCCCTGGTGGGGCTGGGTCGGGCCATCCGGCTGGATCCCACGCTGGCCGCTGCCTACTACAACATCGGGACGATCCACCTTCGCCACCGACGGTTCCGTCAGGCCGCCGAGGCCCTCGAGAAGAGCGTGGAGCTCGATGCGGACAACCCCAAGGCCTTCAACAACCTGGCCAAGGCCTACTACATGCTGACCCTCCCTGAGCTGGCGGTGACCGCGTATGAGACGGCCCTCCAGCTCGACCCGAACTCGCGGAATGCGTTGGCCGGTCTGTGCCGGTTGGCCTTGGCGGCGGGGAGCAAGGACCGGGCCAGCCAGTACCTCAGGCGGCTGGAGCGGCTCGACCCCGATGCCCCCGACGTCGTCGAGCTGAGACGGTCGGTCGCGAAGAACTAGGGGCGCAGAATGACCAGCCACGACATCATCTGGAGTCTGGGGGTCCTGGTGGGGGCCGGGGGCATGGCGGGAGCCGCCGAGCCAACGGAGAGCGCCGACAACGGCGCGCCTGCGGCGTTGATCGCGCCCACCAACGGCCATGAGCTCTACATCTCCGGCAAGACGCTGGACGAGGCCCGCCCCACGACCTGGCCGGCCCAGGTCGTGGTCCAGCCCAACCAGCGGATGACGCTGCGCGTGCCGGCGTTCCTCGACGCGGCGAGCACGGACCCGCGACGCGTGGCGGTTCGGCCCAGCGCCAAGCACGGCCTGATCTACCTGGCCGCCGCCGGTGCGGCGGCTGAGATAACGGCCACCAAACAACCGGTCGACGTGACCGTCAAAGTCGATGCCACGACCACACGGAAGATCCCGGTCGTCCTCCGCAGCAGCGTCGTGGCGGACCTGCAGGAGCTCCTCAAGGGCCTCGAGGGGATCGCCGTCGCCCTGGAGGCCGGGTACGTCGTCGTCCGCGGCGCGCTCATCGAGAACGCCGACCGGAGGCGACTCGACCGGATCCTGGCGTTGTACCCGGGCGTGGTCGACCTGACCGGAGATGCCATCGACGCACCCGACAAGATGGTCGAGATCGACGTCGTCATCGTCGTGGTGAACGACCGGATCGTCCGCCGCATCGGATTCGACTTCCTCCAGGCCGTCCAGCTCCATTTCGACATCTTCCAGACCTGGAACTACCGCAGCCCCGCGGGCAATCCCTGGCCCGTGCCGCTCGACACGTCGGTCAACTCGCCAGCGGTCCTGCAGCACAGCCAATGGGGCGAGACGCTCAGCGCAGCCGTCGAGTACAACGTCAACATCGCCAACGCCATCGACGAAGGCAGCAAGGTGATCGCCCGGCCGCACCTGGTAACGCTCAGCGGTCAGCCGGCCGAGTTCCACGCCGGCGGCGAGATCGCGTTTCGCCTCGAGGGCGTGCAGGTGGCCGAGCTGGAGCGGTACGAACGCGGCATCATCCTGAACGTCACGCCAACGCTCCTGCGGCCCGTCAAGCCTGGCGGCAAGCCGAGGGTCTTGATCGACGCCGAGGTGACCCGCATCAGCGTCACCGACCTGCTGCTGGGCGGGGCGAGCGGCGGGGACGTCGACTTCGACAAGACGCGCGTCAAGAGCAAGACCATCCTGGAGATGGACCAGACGCTGATTCTGTCGGGGATCTATCAACGGGAGTACCGCAAGCAGAACGACGGCGTGCCGGGGCTGCGCGACGTTCCCGGGCTCAAGCTCTTCTTCAGCCGCGAATCCACGCTGCAGGACGTGGTCTCGACGATCGTGTTCTTGACGCCCCGCGAGCCGGGTTACCTCGACCAGGCGAACGAGGAGGCGACGCGGGCCTTCGTCGAACGTCGCCGCAAGTACATCGAGGCCCGCGAGAGCGGCGATCCCGAGCTGCTCGCGAAATTCAAGGCGGAGCACCCCGACTGGATGAGGCCGCAGCCCAACCGCTACGCCACGCATTTCTTCCTCCGCGACAACTCGAGCGTCTACTTGGAGCTGAGGGGAGAGGATCTCAGCGAAGAAGAGGTCCAGAAGAACATCCTCAACATCCCCTCCGCCAAGCGTGCCTATGGGGAGGGCGACTAGCGCGCCCCCCGCCGCTGAATCCGCCGGGCGCCCAGCAGCCGTCGCGCCGGTCGAGTCCTGACGTTGTGGGCAGCATCGGGGCCCGTATAATTGCACCAGATCACCACAGCCACAACCTGCGAGGCGAGCACGATGCGAAGCAAGACAGTCTTGGTGTTGGCGTCCGGGGCTGTACTGGTCGGCGCCGGGTCGTTGCGCGCGGAGGCGCCGAGCAGCGCACCGGCCGACGACAAGCTGGCGGAGAGGACCATCAAGGCGCCGGTGACGATCGAGGAGATCGCCAAGCGTCAGGCCGAGTTGGCCGAGGAGCTGGCGGCAAAGCCACTGACCACATCAACCCGGAAGGCGGCGACGCAACCGATTCACCCGGCCACGCAGCCGGAAGACGTGGCGACCAATCTGTGGTTCGCGCTCAAGCAGTACGACGCGATGCTGAAGCAGCAGAAGCTCGCGCGTGAGCGCCTGGACGAGTTGAAAAGCGCCGCGTCCATCGCCGACCTCAAGAAAGAGACGGATCAACTGCGGGCCGATACCCAACGCCTCACCGAGAATCTCGAAGCCAAGCGGGCTCCCGACGAGGTCGGGGCCCTCGCCGAAGTGGTCGAGCGCTACAAGAAGACCAACCAGGACCACGACACGCAGGTCCAGGCCAAGTCGGCCCGCCAGGAGCAAATCGACGGGCTCGCCGAGCGGCAGAAGGCAGCCAGTGCCAAGTCGGCCGAGGCCCGCAAGCAGCTCGACGAAGCGCTCAAACAGTTCACCCTCCGTGCGACGACGGCCAAGGCGGGCCCCGAGCGGAACCGCGTCGATTTCGAGCGTCGGCTCGCCCAGCTGAACTACGAGATCGCCCTGGCCGAGAGCGAAGGGCTCAACCTCGAGGAGCAACTGCTTGGCCAGCAGCAGCGCCGCGAGTCGCGTCGGCTCGAGGCCCTGACGCCCTACGTGCAGACGCTGCGCCGGTGGATGAACGAGTTGGAGGAAGCGGCCGCGGCGGGCGAGCTGAAGCGAATCGAGCGACGCCTCCAGAGCGCGACGAAGGAGCACGAGCGGCTGTACTGGAGTGCGGCTCGGGAGATCCAGATCGCCTACAAGCAGTTCGAGGAGTACGACAACCCGACGCGCGACCGATTCCCGCAGAGCGAATTCGGCAAACTCGAGAACGCGATCAACCGCGCACGGAGGGACTGGCAGCACTTTGTGGACTCGCTGCCGCGACGCAGCGGCCAGGAGGTAATGACCCGGTACAAGGAAATCCGCAAGAAGCTCGAGAACGCCCACACGTACGACGACGGACTGAACGACCGGCTCGATTTGAGCATCGACGAGCGCGAGGCCGTCTACCTGCTCCGGGACAAGGTCGAGGAGCGCCTCGACCAGAACAGCGGGTTGCTCGCCAAGGAGGTCGCCAAGACGACCGACGAACAGGCCACCAAGCTCGAGGACGAGCTGGCCGAGCGACGGGCCAAGCTGAACAAGCACATCGCCGACATCACCGATCTGCAGAGCGCGCTGATCGAGCGGCTGACCGAGGCCGTCGACATCCACGGCAAGCACGTGGACCTGCTCGAGCGGACCCGCAGCCGGCTCTACTGGTCCTACTTGATGGTGCGGGATCAGGGGATCATCCGTTTGAAGCCCGACAGCATCCGATCGGAATGGGCCCAGGGAGGCCAGCGTCTGCGGGAGGATCTGCGATCGGCCTGGGACCGGTGCGGGGACCAGCTCGGCCAGGCCCCGGGCTGGCGATGGGCGATCACTGTCCTGCTCTTCGTGGCGGCGATTCCGCTCGGCTGGCATATCCATCGGACCCAGGTGCGGCGGGCGGTGCGGCTCGAGGGGGAGCTCGCCCAGAAGATCCGGGACAAGGGCATCGAGGCAGCCGGCATCGACGACAGGTTCAAGCTGGCCGTGACCCGGCTGGTCGGTCAGACCCCGCTGCTCGTCTGCCCGTTGGTCGCCCTGCTGGCCGATCTTTTCATCCTGAAGCTTAGCGGGCTGGCACTTCGCCTGGTGGCGAGCGTGATCCTGTTGCTGTTGGGGATACGGCTATACGTCGGCGTGGTCCAGTCGCTGTTCCTGCAGGCCCTGCCGCGGTTCCGCGTGGTCCGCTGCAGCAACAAGATCGCGGGCTACTACCGCCAGTGGCTTTGGGCGTTTCTGGGCATGACGGTCCTGGTCGTGCCCGTTCCGCTGCTGTTGTATCTGCTCGACACCATGCAGACGACGCGGATGTACCTGTGGCAGGTGTACAAGGCGCTTGCCCTGCTAATCATCCTACTCTTCCTGCTCCGCAAGCAGCGGGTCCTCAAGGTCGTGGGCCGGCCCGAAAACCTGCGGGCGCGCTGGCTGTATTCGCTGATTGCCGGGATGTACCCCGTCATCCCCATGGGTGTCTTGGGTCTGTTGGCTCTGGCGATCCTGGGGTATGGCGCCCTGACCAGCTACCTGATCAGGAATGCGGTCCTGACGCTCTCGGTCGTGATGGGCGTCACGATCCTGACGCGGTATGTGGCCGAGCTGGCCCGGAAGTACCGGTCCGGGCTCGAGCAGCAGCGCCAAGCCCAGCGGGCCGCCAACGGCGCCACCGCAAGCGCCGCCGCCATCAGTGCCGGCCAAGAGGTCGCCCTCACGGGGGATGAGGCCGCGAGCGAGGGGGAGTTTCTTGTCACGCTGGCGGGGTCGCTATTCAACTGGGCCGTGCGGATCGCTGGCCTGATCCTGATCCTGGGCGTGTGGGGCATCACTCTCGTCGAGATTCAGTCGGTCCTGACATACCCCCTGGCCGGCAGCGCCCCCCAGATTGTGAGCCTCTGGCGGGTCGTGGCGGCCGGAATGGCGTTTGCGGGAGGGATCCTGGTATCGCGGAGCCTGCGGTCCGTCCTGAACACCCGTGTCTATCCGGTCTACCCCATGCTCGATTCCGGCGCCCGGGCAGCCATCAACAAACTCCTCCACTACCTGCTGGTGGTCGTGGGGATCTACGCTGCCATGCAGCTGCTGTACATTCAACTCGGCGCACTGACGGTGCTCGTCGGTACGTTGGGTCTGGGCCTCGGGCTGGGGCTGCAGCCGCTGTTCATCAACTTCATCAGCGGCTTGATGATCTTCTTCGAGCGCCACATCAAGGTGGGCGATATCGTCGAGGTGGGCGATCGGATCGGGGAGGTCACCAACATCAGCATGCGCTCCACCTCGATCAAGACGTTCGACAACATCGACATGGTCATCCCCAACGCCGATTTCATCACCAGCCAGGTCGTCAACTGGTCGCTGCAGGACCGCCAGATCCGCGGCAACCTGACGATCGGCGTGGCCTACGGCAGCAACGCGGAGCTGGTCCGCAAGCTGCTCCTGCAGGTGGCCGACGAGCATTCGATGGTCCTCAAGGACCCCGCCCCGTCCGTGTGGTTCACCGACTTCGGTGACAGCGCACTGATGTTCCGGCTCAATGTCTGGTTCGGCGATCTGTCCGATCGCGTCTCGTCCCTGACCGAGATGCGGTTCACCATCGACAAGTTGTTCGCCGAACATGGAATCAACATCCCGTTCCCGCAGCAGACCCTCAGCCTGATCGACGACAAGCCGCTCCGCGTCGAGGTCCTTCGCCCCAATGCCGCAGATCCGCCTCAGGACGAGCCGCCCCCGCGCTGACCGCACGATCGACTCCTGACCGATCCACGGAGTGCGGCGGCTTGACGCCGCTTTGGGGTTTCCCGGGCAATACCGTTCAACGGTAGAACCCACACTCGCGTGCGGCGTCGAAGAGGGCGACGATGTTCTCGGCGGGCACGCCGGCCTGAATGTTGTGAACGTTGTTGAAGACGTAGCCGCCGCCGGGCTTGAAGGTCTCGACGTTGCGGCGGACGTGCTGGCGAACCGTCTCCGGTGAGGCTGTCGGCAGGACGTGTTGCGGATCGATCCCGCCGCCCCAGAACACCAGCCGGTCGCCGAACCGGGCCTTGAGGTCGGCCGGGTCCATGTTCGCGGCGCTGATCTGCACGGGGTTGAGGATATCGATGCCGTTGTCGAGCAGGTCGTCGATGTACCCGACGCACGAGCCGCACGTGTGGTACCAGATCTTGGCCTGCGTCCGCGAGCGGATGAACTGCACGAGCTGCTTGTGTCGCGGCTTGACGACGTCGCGGTAGAAGGCGGGCCGAAAGAGCGGGCCGTTCTGGCCGGCCAGATCGTCCCCGATCATGATGACGTCCACCACGTCGCCCACCGCGTCGCAGAACGGCCCGAACCAGTCCAGCCAGTACTTCAGCGTCTGGTCGAGCATCGCCTCGCAGAACGCCGGCTGCGTCATCATGTCCACGAACCAGTTCTCCAGGCCGCGGAGGTACCAGCAGATCTCGTAGGTCACGCCCGAGATGCCGCTGACGACGGCGTAGGGCGTGTCGTTCCGGATCGCCAGCGCCCGGTCGCGCAGCCCGTCGAACCGCGTCGGGTCGTCGCCCCGGGGCCAGGGGTGGTTGGCGACGTCGTCGATCGACACATCGGCCAGCGGATGATGCGAGATGTCCATGTACAGCGGTTCGTCATCGGGCATGGACCAGGTCACGCCGAACTCGTCGGTCAGGTCGTGCCAGACGCGCCCGTCGCGCTGGCGGGTGACGATGCCGCCGGGCCAATCGGCGGGCGGGCCGGCGCTGATGTACCGCGTGTCCACGCCGAACCGCTCGAGCACCGCCTCGCAAGGCCGGGCGAGCTGCTGGACGGGGTCCATGATCGTCAGCTCGTCCTCGATGCCCAGGTGTTCGAGCAATGCATCGTAGGCGAACTTGTGGATGCCGGTCTGGTTGCCGCCCAGGTCGATCGGCACCCGGTCGGGCTCCCGATGGCTGAGGGCCTCGAGCACCCGTTCGCGCGACGTCATCGTCTCTGTCTGCACGGGTTGTTCCTCCGGGAGAATACCGCGCCGGCCCGCGGGGGGGCGTCAGTCGCAGTGAAACACCTCTTCCATGTCCGCCCACCACTCGCCCTCGGCGCGGGTCTCGAGCGGCTCCTGACAGGGCTTGCAGACGCCCCACCACTTCTGCGTGGTGGGGTCGGCGGCCATCTTGGCCATGTCGGCCTCGAAGTCGTCGCCGACGTACTCAAAGTAGCCAAACAGGTAGCCGTCCTTGTGGTAGATCGAGTAGTTGCGGATGTTGCACTGCCGGATCATGTCCAGCACGTCAGGCCAGACGGCCGCGTGCAGCTCTCTGTATTCGTCAAACTTGTCAGGCTTGACCTTCACGACCATGCCATAGCGTTTCATCGTGGTCGCTCCTCGCGTAGGGACATGCAAGCCATGGGGCAAGCCCCGTCGCCAAGCGGTTCGAATCCAAAACCCGCTGTGATTATACTGCCAACCCAAGGTTGCGACGACGAGACCGATCACCTTACGGAGACGAATGAGATGATTCGCACGCCCCCTGGCAGATCATCAGCGGTTGCAGGTGCCCTGTGGTTGGCGTTGTCCTGGGGGATTGGCTCGACGCCGGCGAACGCCGAGGCGACGAAGGGGTCGGTGATGGGCTGGAAGGACGCCATCGACGCGGTCAAGGCGGACCCGTCGCTGCGACCGGCCGTCGAGGCGTTGACCAAGAACGCACGCGCGGCGGCGGCAAAGGGGTTGGTCCGCCGCGCCGACTGCCTGGCCGACGTGGGAAAGCATCGCACCTGGCTGGACGGTCGGAGCAAGGCGCTCGAGGACGAGATCAAGGAAACCTTCGCGCTGGCGATGAGTGACTTCAGCGCGTGCAACACGCTGGCCGGCGAGCTACCGACGGTGGCCGCGGCGGCGGTCCTGTCCGGCGACGCGGCGCTTCGCGAGCATGTCATCGCGCAGCTACAGGAGATGACCCGCTGGAGCCCGCTGCAGCGGCCGGGGTGGACGCTCTATGCGCCAGGTCATCGTCTTCCGAAGGACGGCAAGGACGGGAACTGGCTGGCCACCGGCTGCGGGGTTCGGGCGATCGTGACCACGCTGGCCATCATGGGGGACCGGGTCGACGCGGAACTCCGCGCCGCGCTCGACGCGCTGCTGGCCAAGGAGATCGCGGGCGTCGTGGACGACTGGCGGGTGAAGCGGCCATGGTTCGTTCGGAGCAACAACCCGATCACGAACCAGTGGGTCTTGCCGACGGAGGGATTGGTGCAGGCGTGTCTGCATCTGGGGCGCGACAAGCATCGGGAGGCCTACGAGCTGGGCGTGGCCAACCTGCTCAAGGCCCTGTCGTCTCACGGGAAGGCGGGCGAGTTCGAGGAGGGGATCGGCTACGCGAACTTCACGGTGACGTCGCTGGTCTACACGGCCCGGGCGATGGCGGCGGCGGGCGATCGGCGGGCGATCGACCATCCGTTCCTGGTCCACTTCCCGACCTGGGCCGTCCACCACATCCAGCCGGGCCGGATGACCGTCAACTGTTTCGATGCCGGGCGCGCAGCCATCCCGCGGGAACACGGTTACTGGCGGACGATGTTGTCGCTGCTGGTGTTCGCATTGGATAGCGACGTGGCGAACTGGGCGTTGCACGATCAGTTCGATGGCCCGCCGGGCGGCCTGATCGGCCTGATCGGTCATGTCGCGAGCAAGCGGGTGGGTCGCAAGGCGCCGGGCTTGTTCGCGGCCTACGAGCGCGCCCCGATGGTCGTCTGGCGCGACGGCTGGAACGACAACGCTAACGGCGTGTGGGTCCGCGGCGGGCATCGGCTGGATCAGCACGACCATCAGGACCGGGGCCACGTCAACGTCATCCATCGGGGCAGGGCGATCCTCATCGAGGCGGGCACGCCTTCCTACTCCGACCCGGACATGGGCGTTCACTACGCGTCGGGCGCCGGACACAACGTGCTGCAGGTGGGCGCCGTCTTCCCGAAGCGCCCCTACCCGGTGCAATCGAGGGCGGACTATCCGGGCTGGCAACGGCCCAAAGGGATCGCGCCGATCACGGTGGACCGGCTCGACGCGACGGGCGGGGCGGTCACCGTGGACGCCGGCCGCTGCTACGCCGAGACCGAGCGATGGCGGCGTCGCGTCGAATGGACGAGCAGTGCGGTGACCATCCGCGATGAGGTGAAGCTCAAACCCGACAAGGCAGACGTCGTCCTGTTCCGTTGGCACTTGGGGACGGATCAGCCGGTCGAGATCTCCGGCGAGGGAACCACGATCACCGTGAAATGGCCCGACGCGCAGATGACGCTGGAGGCCAGCCAGCCGATTGCGGTCACGCAGCGAAAGGGGCCCGATGCGACGCTCACCGGAACCCGCGACCATCAGCACACGTGTCTGGAGGTCAGGTCGCGCAGACCCGTCAGCGAGTTCCGCCTGGCGACGAACGTCACGCCGCGTGAGAACCCGAACAAGTAGTCAAGGCGTCGGCGCATCCCCCATTCCCTAGGTCGAGCCTGCTCGGCCGGCGGTTACGAATCGTCCTTGCGACCGAACCATCCCTTCGTCACGCGCATCAGGAAGCTGGGCAGGTAGGTCGGCAGGTATCGGCGCTGGGGGAAGTCGCGGAGGATCCGCAGGGCCCGAGAGGGCTTGGTGAAGAACCGGAGGTTCGCCTTGCGCTGGTAGGCGAACAGGACCTCGTCGGGCAGGTCGGAGCAGTTCACGTTGATCCCCGCGTAGTCCGCCCCGGCATACGAGACGTTGGCGAGCTTCTCGGGATGCGCCTGCTCGACCATCTCGTAGAGCTTCGTCTTGGGAAAGGGCGTGACCGTGAAGAATGACGCGATGTGGAGCTTCGAGTTCACCATCGTGTCGATGGTCTGCTGCAGTTCGGCTTCGGTCTCGGTGGGGAAGCCCAGCATGGCCAGGCCGTTCGAGAACACGCCCTTCTTGACGCACATCTCGACGCCGTCCAGGAACTTGGGCACGCTCAGCCGCTTGCCCGTGAATTCCTGCAGGCGCGGCGAGGCGGTCTCCAGGGCGAAGGCGGAGTAGTACATCCCCGTGTCGGTCAGCGCGTCGACGACCTCTTGGGTCAGGATGTCGGTGCGGACGGCGTTGGGGAAACCGATCTTGAACTTCAGGCCACGCTTCTGGGCCAGTTCACAGAATTCGATGACGCGCTTGCGGTCGAGGTTGAAGACGTCGTCGAGGAATTCCACTTCTCTCATGCCCCACGTGCGGAGGTAATGATCGATCTCGTCGACGATCCGCTCGGCCGAATGGGCGCGGAACCGCTTGCCGAACACGTCGTGGCACCACATGCACTGGTACGGACAACCGCGGCTGCTGACCAACGAGATGTACTTCCGCCGTCCGATCGGCGCCAGCGACTGCAGCGGCCAGTAGGCCTTCACGTCGATCAGGTCGTAGGCAGGAAAGGGTAGCGCGTCGAGGTCCTCGATCGGGGGCATCCTGCCCGGGTTGGTGATGACCTGCCCGTCGCGGTCGCGCCAGATCAAGCCCGGGATCTCGCCGAGATCGCCGCCTTCGAAGCGGGCGCCGATGAGCTGCTCGAGCGTCAACTCTCCCTCGCCGACGACGGCGGCGTCGGCGACCGTGTCTTCCATCGCCTCTTGGCGAAAGGCCGTCGGATGCGGGCCGCCCAGGACGATCAGGGCGTCGGGCAGGCCTTCGCGAACGTGGCGCGTTATGTCACCCAGCATGTGGGCGCTTGTGGTGATGGCGCCGAGCCCCACGACGTCGGCTTGAAAGGCAACCGCGCGGGCGGCCAGCTCTTCTGGCGAGCAGTTCTCGGCACGCTGGTCGACGAGTTGGATGTCCAGGTCAAACTTGGTGCGGAGGTATCCGGCCAGGTAGAGAATGCCCGTGGGGGGCGTGGTCAAGAAGTAGCTGAGCGTTCGGCGCCCGACGTTGGCCAAGAAGAGACGCAGACGCTTCATCCAGGGACAATCTCCTCGCCCGCCGAGAGGTCCGTCCGCACGAGGCGCGGAGGCCTCGTGCACATCCGAGCGTACTCATCGACGCGGATGGCTGTCAACCGAGAAAAGGGGGGCTTGTGGCTGCAGCGCTCGCGATCCATCCGCATCTTGGCTAGGATGCGGGGCGGCTGTTGAACGAGGAGTTCACGCCTGAACCGCACGAACCGCGAGGACGCCACGATGACGACGCTGCAGCTCGTTCCAGGGATCTGCAACCTGAAGGCCACCATCACCGCCCAGGCCGCACCCGACGATACGGTCAAGGTCAGCGTAGAAACCGACTGCCCCAACTGGTCGAAGGTGGCCGACCAGATCGAACCGGTCGACCCGATCACCGAGCTGTTCAAGCCCTATCCGCAGATCGGCGTGGTGCAACTGATGGACCAGATCCCGCACAAGTCCTGCCCGTTCGTCAGCGCGATCCTCAAGGCGGTCGAGATCGAGGCCGGCCTCGCCCTGCCCGCGAACGTGACCATGACCATCAGCAAGGACTGAGTGATCGGTCACTTGGTGGCAGGCGCGGTTCGCTTGAAGATGACGAACCGGACCTCCCGCACCCAGGGCCGGTTGCCGTAGTAGCCGTATTCCATCAGACTCCGCGTCTTATCCAACTTGAACTCGGCGGCAGGCTTGAACGTCTGCAGGAACCCCGGTTGGGAAAGCATCTGAGCCTGCGAGGGCAAGCGCATGACCGTCTCGCCGTTCGTGAGCGTGTTGACGTTCATCACGACGAAGGCCGGTTGAAACTGGTCGTACCGCTCGGGGTGGAACTGGATGCCGGGTGCGTACATGAACCGATCGCACAACCCCAGGTAGTCGAAACAGGGCAGGTCCGTCGCATAGGGGATCAGCCCCATCTCGGAACACAGCACACGATCGCCGGGCTGGGCGTGGCGCCTGAGCCAGTCGGCCACGTCGGCGTGAGCGGTCGGTCGGGTGACCGACGGGCAGGCGTAGAAGTTGCTGGGCAGCGGGATCCACTGCAGCATCTGCGCACATCCGAGGAGCCCCAACGTCATCGCCAGGATCGGGCCCGTCGGACGCAGGATCCTCCCCGTCCACGTCCAGGGCGCCGCGAGCACGCCGATCCGCGACAGCAGCACCGCGATCAGGGCGGTGGTCGGGGCCAGGAACCGGAAGTAGGGCCCTAGATCTCCTCCGACCAACAGGTGAAACGCCCCGGTCGCCACCAGAAGCGCCGTCGTCGCAAAGAGCCGTCGGCGCGTCCGCGGCCCGAGCATCGGAACGGCCAGGACGGCCCAGAGCAGCGGCCAGGGGTGTGACCAGTAGAACGAGGTCCACAGTCGCAGACGGTCCGCGCCGCGCTCGGCAAGCTTCAGAACCATCCCCGGGTGCCACTTGTGGATCGTGCTGTTGCCCACCCACCGTCCGAACATGCCCAGTCTAAACACCTGATGGACGAGCACCACCGCCGCCAGGAAGACCAGTCCCCAGATCACCCCCTGCCGCAAGCCCGATCCGCGTCGGCTCAGGATCAGCAGGAAGATGCACAGCCCCCCCGCGACGATCAGGCCCTCAGGCCGGGTGATCGCCATCACCCCTGCCGTCAAGGCGAACCCCACGCGCCCGCCCGTATGTCGAAGCCGCCCGGCGAACAGCGCGAGCGCCGCCACCTGCAGCGTGTAGAACGACGTCTCTAGACACTGAACCGACCACGCCGCCAACGGGGTCGCGCCGGCGATGAAGACCCCAGCCGCCAGTTGCGCCCACAGCCCCCCGCCCGTCTGCCGCGCCAGCCGGACGCCGACGATTGAGACGCCCACCGCACAGCCCAGCCCCAGCAGTTTGGCGAACAGCACGCCGTCGAGGCCGACCTTCATACCGGCCGCGAGCAGCATCACCCACGACAGGTTGCTGTACCCTTCGGACGGGGCGACATCGTTGAGCGACAGCCCGCGGCCTTGGACCCATCGCCGGGCGTAGGCCAGGCTGATGTACCCGTCGTCGCACGTCTGGTTGAAGAAGTAGAGGCAGTGGAGGCTCGTCAGCATCGACGCGATCAGCAGGATCACGATCTCGATCCGGACGGTTCGTCGCCGAACGCCGGCCGGATCGACGAAGACGGTCAGACCGGCAGGCGGGTCTTCAGACGGTTTGTCCATCGCAACGGCGGGCATGGCAGGCGACGATCCCCAGGGAGAGACGGGGCTTCCGGGCGACAACCTGGAATCAGCAATTCCGCTGACCGATCGTACCCTTGCCGACATGCGGCGCCCAGCCGTCCGACCGCGTGCGTCTCAGGTTAGGGGTTTTCCGATCCTGACCAGCGCCTATAATGAAAGGGAAAAGCCCGGTCTGCCAGGCAGGGCATCTGGGGGCTTTCCCCGCGGTGGTTTCTTCCGATTCCCCACGAGTCAACGGGGCAGGAGGCACGAAAGCGGCATGAAGGATTCGATGCGTGTTCTATTCGTGGGCATTGCGGCGGCCATGCCTTTGCTGGCAACGCGACCCGGGGCGGCCGTCGAGCTGGTGGGCGTGCCGACCTGGCTGGCCCTCGGCGACGCGGGGCCTGAAACCCCCCTCGGGGTGTCCGTGGACGAGACTGCAGCGACGGGCGTGGACGTTGCGGTCGGGCTGCCCGGCGTCCTGAGGACGCCGTTGAAGGCCCCCGACGGGCAGGCCTATGTCCAGTTGAGCGTTCCCGGCTGCGGGCGGACGGCCGAGCGGGACGGTTTGCCGGCCATGCCCTTCAAGGGCTTCTTCCTCGAGATCCCCTACGGCGTTGACGTCTCGGTCGAGCTGTTGGACCAGACGGTCGCCTCGCTGGGGCTCGGGTTCACGGTCTATCCCCTTCAACCCCCCCAGCCCGACAACAGCGCCGAAGCACCCGAGTTCACGATCGACGCCGACGCCTACGCAACGGACGGGTTCGTTCCCGCCGCCCCAGTGACGATAGGGGAGCCGGGGTTCATCCGAGGCCGACGCGTCGTGTTCGTGCAAGTGTTCCCCCTCCAATACAACCCGGTGACCACGGAGCTGCGGGCGTATTCGTCGCTGCGGTTTCGACTGAAGTACGCGGGCCAGGTCGATCCGGCCGGTGCAGCCCGCAGGGCGCGCTTCGCCACGGATTCAGACGACGCCGTCGCCGGCGCCTTCATCCTCAACGACGCGCCGACCGTTCGCCTCGTCGGTGAACAGGCCCTCTCCGGCGGCGAGGGAGCCGACTACCTGATCATCGTGGCGGATGCGTTCTACGACCAGATCCTGCCGCTGGCGGAGTGGAAGCACAGCAAGGGGTTCGTCACACGTGTCCTGAAGATGTCCGAGGTGGGCAGCACGGCCGAGGACGTCAAGAGCGCCATCCAGACCGCCTACGACGATTGGACCCCCGCCCCGTCGTACGTGCTGCTGGTCGGAGACCACGATGACGTCCCGCCCGACTACTACAGCGGCCTGAAGAAATGCGTCACCGACCGCCCGTACGCCTGCGTGGACGGGTCCGACTTCTATCCCGATCTGACGCTGGGACGCCTGACCGTTCACACCGCAGATGAATGCGCAACCGTGGTCAGCAAGATCTTGGTCTACGACCGGGACCCGGACGCCGGTTCATGGTATGACGCCTTCCTGAGCGCCGGCTACTTCGAGGACGATGGCAACGACGGTACCGCCGATCGTTGGTTCATGGAGACCAGTGCGTACGCGACGGCGTTCATGGAGACGAATCTGGGCAAGACGACGTACACCGCCTGGTGCACGAACAGCGGGTCGCACGACGAGTACCACTACTGCGCGTGGGGCTATTCGCACCGGTTCGCCTACCCGGACCCGATTCCAGCCGAGGTGACGTCGCGCTGGACGAGCGCGTTGCAGGCACAGTCGGACGTAACGACCGCCATCAACACGGGGGTGGGCCTGGTCTTGCACCGCGACCATGGCGGCACGACCCGGTGGGGCCACCCACCCTATTACACAGGCGACGTCAATGCCTTGACGAACGGCGTCAAGACGCCGGTGGTCTTCAGTATCAACTGCAAGACGGGCTCGTTCCACGACGGCACGTGGGACTGCTTCTGCGAAGCGTTTCTCGAGAAGAGCGGGGGCGGGGCCGTCGGCATCGTCGGCGCGACGCGCAACAGCTACTCCGGATACAACGACCTGCTGGCCCATGGCATCTTGACGTGCTTCTGGCCGTCGTACGATCCGACGCACACCGACACGACCTATCCCCATTCCTGGCGACCGGCGTCGGCGCTGGACTACGGCAAGTACTACATGCTGACGTACAAAGGATCGGGATCGACCACCGAAGGCGAGTTCTACATGTTCCACTGGTTCGGCGACCCGGAGATGATGCTCCGGACCCGGTCGCCCCAGGCCCTGTCGGTGACGCATCCGGCTTCGGTCGACTTCGCCCAACCTGTGGACGTGACCCTCACCGTCGAACAAGACGGCGCGCCGCTCGGCGGAGCCCGGGCGACGCTCTCAAACGCGGACTCGGGCGAGCACTGGACCGGCCTGACCGACGCCGCCGGCTCGATCACCTTCTCGAGCATCACGCTGAGCCGGCAGGACGACTACACGGTGGTCGTGACCGCCCATGACGCGGTTCCCTATCACGGAACCCTCGCCGCTGCACCCTCCTCGGCCGGGGCGATCTATCTCGACCAAGACGCCTACTCTTGCGCGGGCACAATTGCCATTCGGGTGATTGACGGCGACATTGCGGGCACTGGCGAGCAGGACGTCGCCGTGACCACCGCCGCCGGGGACACCGAGACCGTCCCCCTGACCGAGACCGACCCCAACACCGGGGTCTTTGACGGCACGATCTCGACGGGACCCTCTCCCGCGACTCCGGAGGACGGCATCGTCCAGGTGTCGCACGGGGAGACGATCACGGTCACGTATCAGGACGCCGATGACGGCGCGGGCAGTCCGGCCACGGTGCAGGACACCGCCACCGTCGACTGCGAACCGCCCGCGATCTCCAACGTCCAACTCGACGAGGTTACGGGCAGTTGGGCGACGGTTTCGTTCGAGACCGACACGCCGACGACGGGGCGCGTCCGGTGCGGCCTGACGTGCGGCGGCCCCCATCCGATCGTGGGCGAAGACGGGGCCCTGGCCACCACGCACACCGTGCTGCTCGCGGGGCTGGCGGGCGAGACCGCCTACGTCTTCGAGGTGGACGCCTGGGACGCCGCCGGCAACTTGGCGACCGACGACAACGGCGGCGCGTGCCACGCCTTCACCACGCCCTACCTTCCCGACTACTTTACCGAACTGTTCGACGCGGGCGACAACGATCTGGCCTATCGATCGCTGACGTTCACCCCCGACGGGTCGGCAAGCTTCTACAGCGTGTGCGGTGGGACGGCCACCGAGTTTCCGACGGACCCCAACGGCGGAACGGTCCTGAGTCTGGGCGACGATGAGAACGTCCTGGTCCTGCTGTCGGGCGACGCGACCTTCTCGTTCTATGGGATGATCGGCAGCGCGTTCTTCGTGGGCAGCAACGGGTACATCACCGCCCCCACCGGCGACAGCAACCCCACCGAGTCGCTGGGGGACCACTTCAGCAGCCCCCGCGCTTCAGTGCTGTTCGACGACCTAGACCCATCGGCAGGCGGCACGGTCTCGTGGCGGCAGCTTGCCGACAGGTTCGCCGTCACGTTCGAGAACGTACCGGAAGCCGGCACGGCCAACTCGAACAGCTTCCAGGCCGAGATGTTCTTCGACGGCACCGTCCGACTGACCTGGCTGGGCATCGACGCGACCGACGGGCTGGTCGGGTTGTCTGCCGGGGAGGGCTTGCCGTACGATTTCGCCGAAAGCGACCTGAGCGGATACCCCTCTTGCGGGGCACAGCGCATGTTGACGGTGACGGTGGTCAACGAATCCTGGGGACACGTCGAGCTATCGCCAGAGCCCGGCGACGCGAACGTGCCACAATACGGCGAGGGGACCAGCGTGGTGTTGACGGCCGTCCTTGACAGCAACAATCCACACCACGGGTTCGGCCACTGGAACGTCTACGACCCCAACCACCCCGGCGACGTGAACCACGCCGCCATCGACACAAACAACCCCCTGGCCATCGTCATGGACGCCGACCGCGAGGTGACGGCTGTCTTCAAGTGCGGCCACTCGCCTAGTGCCCTTCTCCTGCCGGCGATGATGCTGACGGCGTACGTCTTCGTTCGTCGGCGGAGGTGACGCATGGGCGAGACCGCGCTTCTGGAAGCCGATACCGAAACCGAAAAGGGACGACGATGCCTGATCAGCGCGTGCTCCTGATCAACGCGAACGTGATGAAGCCGCCCGTCGCGCCGTTGGCGCTGGACTACATCGGCGGGGAGCTGGCTCGGACGGGGATGTCCGTCGACCTCGTGGACCTCTCATTTGCCGACCGGCCGGACGAGGAGATCGCGCGAGTCCTGTCCGGCGTCAAGCCCATCGCGGTAGGCGTGACGTTTCGAAATACCGATGACTGCTTCTGGCCGAGTTGCGCGTGGTTCGTGCCGGGTCTGCGCGAACAGGTCGAGACGATCCGCGCGAACACGGCCGCGCCGATCGTTCTGGGCGGCTGCGGGTTCAGCGTGTTCCCCGTCCAGATCATGGATCACTGCGGCGTGGACCTGGCAGTGGTTGGTGACGGCGAAGCGCCGTTCGCCCAGTTGGCCAAACGTCTGAGGGATGCCGAGGGCCACCGCGACGTGCCCGGCCTGGCCTATCGCGACGACGCGGGGCAGGTCGTCGTCAATCCGCCCCGGTACGGTCCGACGCTCGACCTGCCGACGGATCGCCGGATCATCGACAACGTTCGTTATCTGCAGACCGGAGGCATGGGCAACGTCGAGACCAAGCGCGGTTGTCCGAACGCTTGCATCTACTGTGCCGATCCCGTGGTCAAGGGACGCGTCGCGCGCTGCCGCGACCCCCGTCAGGTGGCCGATGAATTCGAGTCGCTCATCGCTCAGGGCGTCGACGTCATCCACCTGTGCGACGCCGAGTTCAACGTGCCGCCGGACCACGCGATGGCCGTGTGCGACGAGATGGCCAATCGTGGCCTGGGGGATCGCCTCCGCTGGTACTGCTACGCGACGGTGCAGGGATTCTCGGGCGAGCTGGCGCTGGCCATGCGGCGCGCGGGCTGCGTGGGCGTCAACTTCGGCGTGGACAGCGGCTGCGATCGCATGTTGGCCGTTCTCCGCCGCGGCTATCGCCGCGACGCCGTCCGACAGGCCGTCCACCACTGCCGCCAGGCCGGCATCACCGTCATGCTCGACCTGCTGCTCGGCGGGCCCGAGGAGGACCCCGCCTCTGCCGCCGAGACGATCGATTTCGTCAAGGGCCTCGATCCTGATCGGGCCGGCGCCGCCACGGGTGTGCGGCTCTATCCCGGGACCGCCATGGCCCGAATCGTCTCTGAGCAAGGTCCGCTGACCGAGAACCCCCACCTCCACGGCCAAGTCGAAGACAACGACGACTTCCTCCGCCCCGTCTTCTACATCGATAGGAAGCTCGGCGAGGACGGCCCCGGCCTGATCCGCGATCTGATCGGCGATGACGACCGGTTCTTCAAGCCAGCCCCGCCCCAAGACATGGTCGACTACAACTACAACGACAACCCCGAACTGGAAGCCGCCATCGCCGCCGGAGGTCGCGGCGCCTTCTGGGACATCCTCCGCTCACGCGGCGGAGCCGCGTGAGGAAACGTCGAAACGTCGAAACGTCGACAAGTCGACACAGTGAAGCGCCGAGACTGCGAGCCGTTCCGTGGCGAGACGTCACTGCATGAGCACGTGCCGGAGCCATGCGGTTCGCAGTTTCGACGTTTCACACAGTCCTGGCCCGAATGTTGAACAGCTTGCAGTAGCCCTGCAGTTGGCGTTTGTAGTCGCCGTAGAAGAAGATCTGGTGAAAACCGGGATAGGCCAAGTAGTCCGTCACCCCGTCGAGCTTGAGCGTTACGGCGACCACGCAGCCGCCGGACGGCGGGACGGCGGGATTGTCCACGACCGTGCCGGCCGAGATGATCATGCTCGGGCGGACGTCGTCTTTCTTGCTCAGCACGAACTGCGCCACGGTCGCACGCTGGCCGACGCGCCACATGGGTCTGGGCACGGCGTCTCGACTGCCATGATGGTGGGACAGGTAGTACGGCGCCGCCGGTTTCGCGAATCCATCCAGCCGCGTCGCACACGTGCAGTGCGAGCCGATCAGACACCCCTTCGAGGTCTCCGCCACCGGATCCTGCTGGAACCCCGGCCGGTCAAACAGATACTGGACCAGCGCGTGGGTGGTCGACGCGTTCAGGTCGGCCTCGCAGGCGGCCGGGATGCCGTGGTCCAGCATCCGCGACCACGCGATGCAGGGCAGGCTGATCTTGCTGCGCCCCAGCGCGCCCAGACAGTCCATCGTGATGCCGTCCCCCTGTTCGCGTTCCAGGATCGTGCGGGCCACGACGTAGCTCTTGACCCCGTTGAGAACGTCCTGCTTCGTCGGCCCGGACGTCCTGGTGGCGTGCTTCGTGTAGTCCTCGGCGATTCGCTGGATCTCGTCGCTCACCGGCGTCCGCTGGTACTCATCGAGGAACGTCTTGGCCGGCAGGTACCGCAGCCGCGTGCCCAGGTGCTTGACGCGGCTTTCCCGGCGCTGCTTGCCCCGCAGCACGATGTAGCGCATCTCCCGCAGCTTCGCGGCGGCCCGGATCATCTTCATGCCGTAGACAGCCTGGCCGAAGTCGTTCGTCGAGCAGATGAAGGCTCCGGGCTTCTTGGAGATGCCGGCCGTGTTGGTCGTGAACGCAGCCCCCAGCGGCGCGAACACCACGGTCGGGATCTTGCTGTCGACGGCCTGGTTCGCGGTCGGCCAGGCGTGCTGCTGGCGATCGAGCAGGACGACCAGCAGCCCGTCGGGCTTCGCCGCTTTCGATTCGGCGATCCATTGACCCGCTTCGGCGATTGAATGGATCGGTTCGGCCCGGACCGTGAGCTTCACGCCCATCTCGGCCGCCGCCAGATCCATCTGTTTGCGGTACTTGGCCAGCGCGGCTTTCCCGTCGTAGATCTGTCCGGGCCAGCGCATGCCGTACTCGCCCTTCCGCCGGACGAAGGCGGCCCGGATCGACGGCGTGTACTTCGAGGCCGGCCCCGCCGGCGCAATCCGACGTTCACCGCTCGCTTCCATGGCGGCCAGCACGTCGGCCCACAGCGACGAGCCGATCGCCGCGCCGCACGCACCCGCCAGGAAGCCGCGACGCGAGCAGTCCGCCGGCGCCATTGGGCATGGATTGAGGAGCATTCCCATGGTGTTCCTCCCGATGCTGTGGTGCCCCACCGCTTTGGCGGTAGGGGGACACAAGTTCAATGGAGATTCACGTCCCCCACAGCGTAGGCCGTGGGGCATCCGGTTGGCCCGCACGAGACTAAACGAGCGATCACGGCGCTAGCAGCCGCAACGACGATGGCCGCACCGCCAACCGCAGCACCTGCAGTCGGCCTCCACGTCCAACGTCACGCCCTCGATGGCGATGTCGACGCCGTCATCAGAGACGTCCACGTCGAGGCCCGGGAGCTCGACGCTCACGCCGTCGTCCGAGACGTCCACGTTCAGGCCCGGCAGTTGGACGACGACCCCGTCATCGGACACGTCGACGATCCCGCTGGGCAGGTCGATGGTCGCGGTGCAGCTGGAGAAGAGGACCCCGCCGAGCGTCGTCAAGGCCATCGACGCCGCCATCATGCGCTTCATCAGATTGCAGGTCATCACCACGCTCCTTCCCGGCCGCCGCCCTGCCCCTGACGAGATGTTGAGTAGGATGTGTAGCATACCCCCGAGGATCACCCGACGCAACTCGAGGCGCGCAGCGCCGAGGACTGCGTTCGGCGATCCGACGGGTCAGGTGATCCGGAGCTGGTGGCGGTCTTCGGCGGCGATCGCGTCGGCCCGGGCCAGCAGCTCGTCGGTGTCCGTGCCCGCCGACAGCAGCCGACCGGACAGGGCGCGGCACTCCAGACCGGCCAGGAAGACCGCCAGCGCTGCCGCCTTGTCCGGCGGGTACCGATCCTCGCCGTCGAAGAGGCCCTTCATCATCGGCAGGTACTTCTGACCTTCCGCGCTGAACACGTGGTACTCGGTCAGTCGGGTTCGCACCAGACCCGGGCCCATCCCGTAGACGTAGATCCCGTGGTCGATGACCTCGTGGGCGAGGCACTCGGTGAACCGGGCGACGGCGGCCTTGCTGCTGGCGTAGCCCGAGCCGAACGGCAGCGGATTGCCCGTCCCGCCGCCCGTCAGCGTGATGATCCGCCCGGTCTTGCGCTCGATCATGTGTGGCAGGACGGCCTGGCAGCAGTTGAACGTCCCGAGCAGGTTGATCGTGACGTCCTGCCACCACTTGTCGGCGTCCACCTCGGCCACGGGGCCCAGGGCGTAGAAGCTGCCCGCGTTGTTGATCAGCACGTCGATCCGGCCGAAGTCGCCGAGGACGCGGTCCACCGTGCCGAGGACTTGCGCCAGGTCGCAGATGTCGGTGGGGTAGTGACCGGCCCGTCCCCCTGCGTCGCGGATCTGCTCGGACACCTGGCTGATCTCGCGCTCCGTTCGGGCCACGCAGGCGACGGCGGTCCCCTTCTCCGCCAGCGCGAGGGCGATGGCCTTGCCGACCCCCCGGCCCGCCCCGGTCACGATTGCACAACCCGGATCCTTCGACATGGCACGCCTCCGAGGACTGCGGCGTCTAGCCTACAAACACGCATTCCATATCATGCCCGGCCGGCGCAGCGCTCCCGCTAGGCGCTCTGTGCGGGGAGCAGGATCTCGCAGCCCGTTTCAGGCGGGGACGGCCAGCGGGTCCCGCAGCTCGGACATGCCGGTCGGTCGGTCGGCCTGCGCCTGCGGCACGCAGGGCACGGCACACGCGCTGCGACGTCAAACAAGGTGCGACAGATCAAGTGCCCCGGCCAGCTGAACGTCAATGTGACGATCAGACCCAGGGCCATCTGAAAGGGCGTGCTCCGCCGCCACAAATGCCACCACGTCAGCAGCGTCGAAACGAACATCACCGCCAGGCTGATCCCCAGGAACCGTGGGCGGTATGGCCAATCGAGCCATCGCTTGATCAGACGATAGGCGTTGGGGAACTCGGCCTCGACGAATTGCTGCAGGGCGGCGCCCACCCAGGGCGACATGATGGATGACGCGACGGTCAGGGCAACGATGCGGGTTCGACTCAGCTCTCGCGACAGGGGAACCTCCATCGGCCATCGATCGAGCACTTCGCCCTCGGTGCCGAGGTGGTAGACGACCACATTCCGGTGGCCGACGTTGCAGATGACCAGTCTGTCCTCCAACCAACCCACCTGCCAGGCCACATGATTACGCAGCTCTTGGGGCAGCTCCGCCTCGAGCTGGGTCTCGAGACTCGCGTCGATGACCGACAGCGTGTTGCCGGACAGCACGATGCCCATCTTGCTGACGTAGCCGAGGGCGCGGATCGGCCCGCACGACGATTTCCACAACGGCAGGACCGTCATCTCCTCCAGATCGATGGCGTAGATGCTGTCGCCGTCGATCCAGACGTTCCCTAGCTTGGGCTGCGAGCCGATGAACCGGGGGTTGATGAAGGGCGTCCCGGTCTGTCCGGGCTCGACGAACCCTTCCCGACCGATGTACCCGATCGGTCGGCCATAGGGATAGAGATACCCCGCCAGCAGCCCGCGGTACGGCAGCCGGTGCCAGATCGCGACCTCCTCACCCGGCGGCGGCAGATACCGCCAGCCCGTCACGTCGCTCCGCCGTCCGCCCCGCCAGCCCGAACGCAGCACCGCGTTGAAATCCACGATCCCACCGAGCCGGAGTCTCGGCGCCCGGCGCTCGGTGAATGTCCCGACTTCGTTGCCATCCAGGTCGTACCAGGTGACGTCGCGTTTCCGCCGTCTGTGCGAGTAGCTGATCTTGCGGAACTCCAGGTGGGGCACGCCCTTCTTGTCGAAGACCACCCGTCGAGAGAACAGATCCCCCCCCCCGGCCATCAGGTTGGTGGCGATGGGTGCGAGCATGCCCGCCAGGATGAACAGGGCCACGCACAACACGGCCGCAAGCAAGATCTCGCCAACAGACCTGTATAACCGGCCCGGGCGCATCGGCCTAGCCCTCCCAACGCGTCAGCAGGTAGACGTTCACGTACCACAGGATGACGACGTAAATGCCGCCCATCGCCCAGGCGAATTCCAAGGACGGGGCGACCTCGAGCATGAGGTATCCCAGCGGCACGGGCAAAACGAGCGGCAGTAGCCGTCCGCCGTACCACCGCGCCGGTCGCCACGCCGCCGCCACCGCAGACAGATAGAACATGTACCCGATCAGCCATCCCAGCAACGGCGCGGCCGTCATCCACGGCTCGAGCGGCGCCGACAACGACGCCCACGTGCACCACCCAACCGCCACCGTCGTGGCCACCGCGCCGGGCAGCCAGAACATCACAGAGCCGGTGATCAGCTTGCCGACCGCCAGCCTCGACCGCGAGCACGGCCGCATGAAGAAGAACCCCGACGCGCCGCCCACCTCCGGCAGCGCGTGCCACAGGCCGAACCCGATCCCGTACAGCATCGCCAGCAACGCCCCGTCCGACAGCCGCACCAGCGGGAACCGCGTGTCGACGTCGATCACCCCCAGCATCGCGAACGGTCGGACCACACGCCCCAACGTGAACTCCGCCGGCCAGGTGGCCAGATTCATGATGGCGTAGCCGGTGAACAGGATCGACGCCCCGGCGATCCAGAACCAGCCGGCCCGGAGGTCCTTCCTGGCGATGGCGACGATCACAGGCCACCCCCTTTCCGGGCGATGAACTGGGTCGGTTCCCCGCTGTTGAAGTCGATGAACAGGTCCTCGAGCGTGCTGGCCAGCGGCTCGATCCGCTGGGCGCCCCGTTCGCGGAGACAGGCCTCGTGCGTGCCGTCGTAGTGCGCGATCGTCAGCACCGCCTCCTGCCTCGATACCTGCAGCCAGACCAGGCCCGGGACGTCCAACAGCGACGGCACTTGCCCGTCAAAGACCACGCGGATGCGACGGAGCTTCTGTTTGAACTCCGCCAGCGTGCAGTCCACGCGCAAAACGCCTCGGGTCAGAATCCCGATCCGGTCGGCCACACGCTCCACGTCGCTCAGCACGTGGCTGCTGAACAGGACGGTCCTGCCCTTCTGATTGATCAGTTGGATCATCGATTCCAGGAATCGCCGGCGGATCACCGGGTCCACGCCGAGCGTGGGGTCGTCCATGACCAGCAGGTCGGGATCACACGCCAACGTCAGCGCCAGACTCACTTGTGCTCGCTGCCCGTTGGACAGCTGCCGGATCCGCTGCTTGGGCGAGAGGCGGAAGTGCCCGAGCATGTCGCCAAACGAGCGGCGGTTCCATCGGGAGAAGAACGCGGCCTGGAAGTCGGCCAGGTCGCGGATCCGGGCCGACCGGTACAGCTCGTGGCCCTCGGCGACGTAGCCGACGCGGTCGCGGAGCCTCGGCGGCAGGTGACGTGAGTCGTGCCCCAGCATCCGCGCCGACCCCCGCGTCGGACGGAGCAACCCCAGCAGGATCTTGATCGTTGTCGTCTTGCCCGACCCGTTCGGTCCCAGCAGGCCGTACACACAGCCCGTCGGCACCCGCAACGTGACCTGGTCCACGGCGCACCGATCACCGTAGTAGCGCGTCAGCTCGTCCGTCTCGATGGCCAGCGTGATGCCCGCGTCTCCTCGGCCGATGCCAGACTCACACCCCACGACTACGAGGGCCCCGCTCGGCGGTTCTGGTGTACCCGCGGTGCCCAAATCACCAATTCTAGCCGACTTGCCGGGCAGGCGGTAGGGAGAGGCCCGCGCCGCGTCGACCTGGGGCGTAAGGACCTTCGTTGCGGATTCGATTCTGCTCGGGATTCGTGCCATGCTGCAAGTCACCCGGGAAACTGGAGACGGATAGCCCGTCAAGCATGTGTGGATCCCTATCGCCCACAAGGGCATCTCGTCCTTGAGGTCAACTGACGTGTACGCTTGTGGTGCCAGGACGATGGACCCACGGGGATTACACACCCAATGGCCCTCCGCGGTGCCGGTTTTGCCGCGTATGTTGGAACGCTCACGGCGTCAGGTTGGGTCCCGGGGCATCGGCGTCCCCTGACGCGACGGGGGGGGCGGTTGGCGGGAGGGGTGCTTCGCTTCGGGATGAGGGCCCGGGCTACGTCGACCGGTAGGCCGGTGGGCTTCGTGGTCACGTGGACCGGTTCGGGCGGGCCCATCGGATCCGCGCCATCAGCAGGTCGCCCCGCCAGCCGTCGTGGGGGAGGCATTCGCCGACGGTGACCCAGGATTCGTCGGGCGTGGCGGCGACGGTGTGGAAGTTGCCCATCCGGGCGACGTGGGCGGCGCTGTTGACCCCGTCGCCGATCAGCGGAAGGACCACGCGCTCGGTCGTCCGGATCAGACGGAGCGTCTTGACGTCGACCCGGGCCATGTACAGCGGCGCCCGCCATCGGAACACGTTGACGTTCTTGGCTGCCTTGCGCGTATAGACCAGGTGGAGCGCGTCGCTGTGGGGCAGCCATCGCTGCTGCGTGGTCGACATCGTCAGCGGCTCTCCGTCGTCCCAGCACCAGGGGCGCTGCTTGTCCCAGTGCAGGCCGTCCGGCGATGAGGAGACGTGGCCGCGGTTGTCCTCCGCGCGGATCGTCATGTAGTAGCGGCCCTCGAACGCCGCCAGGCTCGGCTCCAACAGGCCGCGCTTCACATTGCTCTTCAGTTCGTTGCCGCACCGCTTGATCGTCAGCGTCTTGCCGTCGAACCCGCACAGCGCCGAGCCGACGGACCGCGCGGCCCGGCCCTTGGGTCCGAACGAGAGGGGCACGAGGATGTCGCCGTCATCGAGCGTGACCCGCTGGGCGCACCCACACGTGTAGATCGCCGTACCGCGCGGGTCGTCCCACACAAGCTTCTTGGCCTCGGAGAACGCACCGTCGAGCCCGCGGACCACGTAGACCGGATACCGCTCCAGCTGCGGCCGGGCCAGCGTGCCCTTCTTGTTGTAGTAGACGTTGTGACCCATCGCCAGGACGGTCCGGGTCTTGGGGTGGTATTCGGGCACGACGTCGCAGACGCCTTCGGTGAGCCCGTCCCGGGCGGGATGCCGACCCAATGCGCGGATCTTGGCCGGGTCCGTCCACGTCTTGCCCAGGTCCGTCGACACCGACGCGTGTACGTGCCCGAACACATCCGACCCCGTGATCGACTGGAGCGTCATGAACGCCGTCGGCCGCTCGTCCCCGGGCACCATGCACGCGCGGGGATGGAACCACGTCGTCCCCCCAGCGCGACCGTTCCAGACGACCGATCGCTCAATGCCCTTGACCATGTCCGCCCCCTTCGCCCCCGCCGCGCCAAAGCACCTGCCCCCACCCGACGGGTCGCTCAGAAGCCAGGCAGTCCCCGCCCCCGCCACGCCCGCGAGAAACCCGCGCCGCGTCGCCTCGCCCTGGTGGTTGCTGTTCATCACCCTCTCCTCGCGGTCAACTGAGGCCGAATCGGCCCGGACAGGCACGCCCCTCAGGCATGGGAGCCCTGTGCACCGTATCAGCGCGCGGAATCCCCCGCAAGGAGCCCGCGCTCCTTCGCTCTGAAGGCATGGCGTGGCTGATCGGGGCGAACGGATGGGCAGTCGCGGGAGGGGACGGGGGTACCAGGGCGCCAGGCCGGTTGTTGGCTCGCGCGCTCCCGCTGCCCTGCATGAGCACCGCGGCCTGAGCTGTGACAGCTGAGCACCCATATGACACCACGGCTGCAGAAAACCGATCACAGGAGACGTTCTTCTGCTGGAATGACGAGACAACCTTGCGCGGTTGGGAGCCGCTACTGTGTGCGGTGGCGCCTGATGCTGTATCCGAGCGCGTCATCCAGCGCGTTCGCACGGCTGTCCGCTGGGCAATGTCGGGCGCGTGGAGGATCTTGACGAGCGGATCTGCGGACCCCTGAGGGCCTAGAGACGGGGAGCACCTTCCCAGGAACTTGGGACGGGCCAAGCACGAGGTCACCGGAGTCTCAGTTGGTCTAAACAGAGGGCGTTGGTCTTGGGGCTAGCCGAGGCACAGAGGGTGATTTGGGGGATCTGTGGGCTTGACAAGCTTGCGGCCTGCGTTATCCTCCGGGCGCGTGGTTGCGCCCTTCGGGTTGCGGTGGCTGGGATTCGCACGTCGATCGCTGGCTATGCAGTCGGGCACCAGTGGCATAGTGGAGCGCCATGCGGCGTTCCTGCAGAGAGGCCCGCAGCCTGCGACGGAGGTCCTCCAAGCTGGCGGGAGCGGCTAGTGACGCCCGATCGGTCTTCATGTCAGTATCATCGGTTGTTGCGAAATAAGGGTTTAGCGATCTCGCTGCTTTCCGGTTGGTACCCCTCGTGCTTCCTTCGTGGCATTGGATGGGGCTCGCCGACTGTTTTACGACCAAGGAACGAGCAATGTGCGTCACCATCTGTACCGTGTCTGGCGGTCGCGTAACATCATCGTTTTTTGAGGAGTCGATCTTTGTCAGAATCGTCGAGGGGCGGGTGGATGTGCGCGAAGTGTATGACGTGTTCTTCACCCCACGCAAGGATATGGTGGCTCAGCGCCTACTATGCATTTCCCCGCATGATCTCCTGGGAGATGGTGATCTCGCCGTCGAGGTGCTCGGCGCCCCGGGCTCTGGAACGGAAGACGACAAGGTCTACGCCAAGCCGCTTGGGTGTGGCCACGCATTTGACCACAAGACGCGACAGTTCGCCGTGGGTATCCGGGGAACCAACAGGCGCTTTGCGCCGACCGTCGAGACCTTCGCCGGCGAGACGATCACCCCACAGGTTGCCATTCCTCCTTCAATCGACAACGAGAGGGCGCGAGCGATCATGCACGAGATCGGCACCGTTTTCGAGCTGCGTTTGCCCGATCTCAGCGCCGGAACAAGGTACGCGATGCGCCTGGTCATTCAGCCGTACAAGCTGCTGGGGCTGTCTGGGCCGCAGCCACTCGAATTCGCAGCCACGAAGTGGCCCATACAATGGACGCAGCATCTGAGCATCTGGTGTCCCAAGTCATGTCACTACAACGTCTGCGACTTGCTGAGGGAGACTGGGAAGAGTCCCTCACTTGCGAACGATGCCAACGCCATTCTGGCCCTGGTTGACTCCAGCGACCTGCAGATTCTGATGTCCGAGCAGCATCGCATTCTCTTGATCTTGCCGCCCGGGTGCGAATTGGGAGGCGATGACGCTGTAGGGTGCAACTGGCGCTCAGGAACCTTCCCACTTCAAGACTCGGGTCTGGCCGTGGAGTGGGCAGGGGGAACCAAGCACTACTGGACGGACGATATCGAATGCGTGAGCAGGCGCATTTGGGAGTACCTCTCCCACTGGTCGAAGGGAAACCCGAAGCCAGTTGAGTTCTTGACGACGGCGTTGAACGTGGCCCACGAGAATTGTGCGCTCGTCGTCGACGGATTGGCGGAGCTTGGGGCGTTGGAGCTTGTAGACCAGCGCCAAGGACTGTACAAGGGTCGTGATCTATCTCCAGAGGAGCAGGCGCAGAAGTTCGAGGCTCTGGCGGTCGACCCCAGAGTGAAGGATAGCTTTAAATGGATGGGGTACGAAATCCGCTACTGGGTGCGGTACCGGTATCTGAGTCGAATGGCGCGGGCGTATCACGTGTGGACGTCGCAGGTCCGCCCGGTTCTTGGCTTCTGGCTGGCCGTTGCGGGGGTCGCTCTGGGGACGGCATCCATCCTCCTGGCCGAGTACCTGCGCCGGGGGCCTTGATCCCCTACCTGCCGAGGACCATGGCGGAGGTGGCCCCGGTTGTTAGTGAAGGACCTTGATACTAACTGGGGCTGCGACTATCATGATGTGAAGGAAGGGCAGGAGGAGAGGGATCTATGTCGGAAAAAGCTAAAACACTGGCCGGCGAGGAAGATCAGATCGTGGGCGAAGCGGCCGACTTCAAACAAGCTCTGGAGGGGCTACGACCGTATCTGGCAGAACGCAGGCTGCAGCTTGCCAAGGCCTCGTTGGATCGGGCAAACCACAGTTACGACTCGTTGTTCCACATCCCGCGCGATCCTGGTGATGCGCCGCCTGCCGAGAACATTCTTGTAGACGAAGGTGTGTAACCGAGACTTCGCAGGTTTAGCGTCACTGTGACACTCTTCTCCGGGCCTCGTCAGGGCCGGGATGTGCACTGGGTCCCACACCTTCCCAGGGCCCATGTCGATCTGCTCTGGATTGTAGGCACTGTAGTTGCCTCTCGGCGAGCCGCCTTATTCCTGTTGCAGGCCGCCTAGAACGGCAGGCTCGGGTCGTATTGGCCTGGGGCGGTTCGGTCGGGGGTGTAGACGTCGAAGCCAAGGTAGTTGCCCCAGGCCTCCCACAGGATGTTGCCGACGTGGGCCCTGGTGAGGCCGGCGTGGTGCGGGAAGTGACGCATCAGGACGTCGCGGTACAGCCGCTGCAGGCCCTTGATCCGCGTCCAGCCGAACGCACCAAAGGTCTTGGCGTCGGTCCGCTCGACCTTGCCCTCGGCCATGACGGATTTCCACCGACCGTCGGCGTCCTGGGTGACCCGGGCGACGGTCACCGGGCCGGACTTCATCTCGAACTCGACCACGCCCATGCAAAGCTCCGGATCGCGGACGGTCGCCAGGATGGTCTGCGGACCCATCTTGGGCTGCGTACCCGCGAAGCTCGGCGGAAAGACGCCGCAATGCCACAGGTTGACCAGCTCCGGGTCCTTGTGGTGTAAGTTGTTCCAATCGGCCAGGGCGGCCGGCGACTCGGCGGCCAGCATCAGCGAGTGCATCGTCAGCGTGCCCAAGACGTCGACCTCGCACGCACAGGGGATGCCCCGATCGCCCAGCCGGCCCATCGTCCCGCACGTGCAGATCTCCAGGTTGTCCTGAACGCTGGTCCAGCACTGAATGGCCAGGCCGTCCAGGTTCGCCTCCTCGACGAACCGGTCGACGGCGTGCTCGAACTTGGCGATCTGCTCGAGTCGCCGCTCGGGGACGGCGGACGTGTTGATGTAGCGCTTGATGTTGGCCATCGTCCGCTTGACGCCCGCGTTGAGGCGCATCTTCTGGACCCGGGCAATGATCTCCGACAGGTCGAGCGTCACCGTCGTGACGCCGAGCCGCTGCAGTTGCTTCTCGTCCATGCGGCAGGTCCAGAACGCGTCGGGCCGCGCGCCGATCTGGCCGTAGCGAGCGTTGCGGACACCGGTCACCACGCGGCAGACGCCGAGGAACCAGGCGAGGTCCTTCTTGAAGCTCGCGTCGCTGGGATAGCAAATGGGCACCTGGGCGACGGTGTACTTCATGCCGATCTGCCGCAGCGCCTCGCCGATCGAGAGCAACCCGCAGAACGAATCTCGCCGGGACAGCTTGCGCGTCAACCGGCTCTCTTCCTGGCAGCCGAAGACGAGAATGGGCACGTCCAGCCCGGCGCGGCGCAGCGTGTGGGCGACGGCCTGCTCGTCGCCGAAATTCATCGCCCCGATCACGATGCCGTCGACATTGGCCTGGCGGAACAGCTTGCCGACCTTCTCGGCCTCGTCGAGGCTCTCGACGCAGCCGACCTTGGTCATCGTCGCGTCGGGCACGATGACGCGGGCCCCGGCGGTCTTGATGGCCTTGATGGCCTGCCCCCGCATCTTGGACGCCAGCTTGTCGCTGAAGAACGCACGGTTCGCCGGGATCAGTCCCAACGTGATTCGTTTCTCGAGCATGTCTTTAGCCTTTCCTGAAGGGTGTAGCGCGACTCAGCCCTGCCCGTACGTCGTGTGGTAACGGTCGTACCACTTTTCGATCTCTTGAGGGGGCAGGGGATGGACCTGACCCTTGAGCATGGCCAGGTGAACCGTCTTGGCGACGTCCTCGACCATCACCGCGGCCTTGAGGGCATCGCGCGGGGTGGCGTCGAACGCGAACACGCCATGGCTGCCGAGCAGAATCGCCGGCGCCTTGTTGCGATACTTCAGGATCGCCTCGCCGATGTGGTCGGCCTGGTTGTCCACGTACGGCGCACACGGGATCTCGCAGCCGAACTGATCGGCGATGGCCGTCAGGGCGCACGGGATCGACAGGCCCAGCGCCGCGAAGCTCGTCGCATACGGCGAGTGCGTGTGAATCACGCCGCCCAATTCCTCGAGGTGTCGGTACAAAAACAGGTGCTGCGGGGTGTCCACGGACGGCCGCAGCTCACCCTCCACGACGTTGCCGTCCAGATCCACGATCGCCAGGTCCTCCGGGCGCAACGTGTCGTAGTCCACGCCCGAGGGCTTGATCGCAACCAGGCCGCGCTGGCGATCACAGCCCGACGCGTTGCCCGAGTGCATCGTCACCAGTCCCGCGCGGGGCAGCATGATGTTGGCGTAGTGGACCTCTTGACGGAGCGCATCTAAGAGCACGATCGGCCCTCGACCCGGCGGATCGCCGCTGGCAGATCATGCTAGTCTGCCTCCGGTTTCTGGTCAACGACTAGATCCGGTGCAGGATTAGTGAGCGCCCCCCCGATGCCCGTCCGATACACCCCCCAGCAACGGTCCGGCTGGACCCGATCGGCCTGGCGCCCTGCCCGACACCGCGAGGGGCCGGAAGGCTACGCGCACCTTGTTCCGGCTGGTACCATCTGGAGGCAGGTGCAAGGCATGCACATCCTGATTGTCTGCCAATTCTGGCCGCCGGAGATGGGCGCACCGGCTGCACGCTTCTACGACTTCGGTCGCCAGTGGGTGGCCAGGGGACACCGCGTCTCGGTGATTACCGCCTTCCCGAACTTCCCGGACGGCGTCATCCCGAAGCCCTATCGGGGTGAGGTCTATCGCCACGAGGTCATGGATGGCATCGACGTTTACCGGACCTACATCTTCGCCTCGCCCAAGCTGACGGCGGTCAGCAAGGGGCTGGGGTATCTGACGTTCCTCCTGTCGGCCTCGCTGTTCATCTTGTTGTGCCGGCTGAAGTACGACGTGGTGATCGCCACGTCGCCCCCGCCGGTGATGGGTCTGCCGGGATTGCTGGCGGCCTTCAAACGGCGGGTCCCCTTGGTCTTCGACGTCCGCGACATCTGGCCCGAGGCCCTCGTGCTGAGCGGCGAACTGCGGAATCCCCTGCTCATCTCCGTGCTCGAGCGGATCGAGATGATGCTCTACCGGCTGGCCGGGCTGGTCACCGTGGTCACCGAAGGCAAGCGCGAACGCCTGATCGAACGGGGCGTGCCCGCGGACAAGTTGGCCGTCTTGTGGAACGGCGTCGATCTGGCGTCCTTCGATCGACAGAGCCGGACCCGCCTGCCGTCCGAATTCGACGGGCTCGACGCGACCGCCAAGTGGTTGGTCTACGCGGGGGTGTTCAACCAGGCCCAGGGGTTGGACGTCATCCTCCGGGCGGCCGATCTGCTGCGACGCCAGCGACCGGAGCTCTACGCGTCGGCCCAGTTCGTCCTCATCGGGCATGGCGCCCAGCGGGAGGCCTTGTGCCGGCTCCGTGACGACCTCAAGCTGGATCGCGTTGCGTTCCTGCCGATCCAGCCTCGAGCGGCGGTGTACGCCGCGCTGCGACGATCGTTCGCGATCCTGGTGACCCTCCGGCCGCGCAAGGATCAGCACACGATTCCGTCGAAGATCTTCGAGTCCTTCGCGAGCGAGCGACCGATCGTCCTGTCCGCCGCCGGTGAGGTGGCGTCTGTTCTGGAGGCCAGCGGCGGGGGGCGCGTGTGCCAGCCGGGCGATGCGGAGGATTTGTGTGCGACGTTGGCGGGGCTGCTGGAGGACGCTCCGGCCGCCGACGAGATCGGGCGGCGCGGGCGGGGCTATGTGGCTGAGCACTTCGACCGCCGCAGGATCGCCGCCGAATTCCTCACAGAGATGGGAAAGGCCATGGCCGGATAGGCCGCCGGCGAGCCGTCAGCGCACTCCCGCGAGACATGATCCGGGGATGCGGCAAAGGGAGAAGATGAAGCGCGATCCACGAGATGCGCACCCTGTGGTGCTGCTCGAGCTGTCCCCGACCGGCTTGTCGGTGGCCCGGAGTCTGGGGTCTCGCGGTATTCCGGTCTACGGCATCGACCCCCACGGCATCGCGATCGGCCACTTCAGCAAATACGTCCGCAGCTGCCCGCGGCTGAGCCGTCGGCCCTTCGACCGGCGATTGGCAGAGCTGCTTGCGGAGTTCGCCCAGCAGCAAATCGCCAAACCCGTCTTGTTTTGTGGCGGCGATCCCTCGCTGGAGTTCGTGGCCGAGTTCCACGACACGCTCAGGCCCCACTTCCTCATGCCGGATTCCCTGCGGCGCGAGATCTCCGGCATGTTCGTCAACAAGATCACGTTTTATGAGCGGTGCCAATCGCTGGGCATCAAGCTGCCCGTGACCTTCTTCCCGCAAGACGCCGACGAGGTGCGTCAGATCTCTCGGGAGCTCACCTACCCGGCGATCATCAAGCCGGCCTACTCCCACCTGTGGTCGCGCATCCTGCAGGGAAAGAAGGTCCTTCAGGTGAATTCGGCCGATGAGCTGGTGCGAACGTACGACGCCTACTGCACGGACGAGAAGCGACGCGAGATCACCGTGCAGGAGGTTATCGTCGGTCCCGAGGCGAACATCGCCGTGTTCACCGGCTACTTCGATCGGGACTACCAACTGATCAGTGCCTTCACGGGTCGGAAGCTCCGACAGTATCCCCCGTTCTTCGGTACGGCCGCCTACGTCGAGAGCCATTGGATGCCCGAGATCGTGGACTTGAGCCGGCAGGCGATCCAGGCCCTGCGGTACCATGGCATTGGGGGGACTGAGTACAAGTACGACGAGCGCCGCAAGGAGTGGTTGCTCATCGAGATCAGCCCCCGCGTGGACCTGTGGGAGGCGATCGCCAGGCCCGCGGGCGTTGACGTCATCTACGACTGCTATCTCGACCTGATCGGTCGGCGCCCAACCGTGAACGTCGGCGGACAGCGTGACGGCGTTCGATGGCAGTACTTCGTTCGCGACACGGTGACGGTTCTCCGCTATCTGCAGCACCGCTGGCTACCGGCGCGCAAGCTGCTGAACTACCTCGACCCCCGAAAGGAATTCGCCATCATCGATCTGGAGGACCCCGTCCTGTTGATGATGTACCCCTTCTACGTGTTGTCGCAGGCTGTCGAGTTCCGGGGGCCGGCGACGGAGCGAGAGGACGGGCAGTAGGGGTGGAGCGTGGTATGGGTGGAAGACCCAACGAGGCAAGCAGAGGCGTTTTCCTTGACTATGTGGTCGTGGCCAAAGGGGTCGCAATCGCATTCGTGGTGTGGGGACACGCCGTTGACCAGATCCTCAACGCCGAGGCATACGAACACGTCCGCGCCCTGAACTTGTGGCTCCAGACGGTGATCTACTCGTTTCACATGCCCCTGTTCTTCGCGTTGTCCGGTCTGCTGGCCGGTCTGCCGAAAGGCGACGGGCGACAGGCAGACAGCTACGGCAGCATGCTCAAGAAGCGGTCCCTGCGGCTGCTGCTGCCCTATCTCGTCGTTTCGCTCATTCAGGTGCCTGCGCGCGCCATGGGTCGGGACCACATCTCGCTGTCCGATCTGCCCGGGGCCGTGCTGACCATCTTGTATGAGCCCAGTGTTCAGTTGTGGTTCGTGTACGCGTTGTTCATCATGTTCGCGATTCTGCCGCTTCTCGAGTGGGTGGCGGGAAGGAAGGCGTGGCTTGTCGTCCTGATGCTGTTGGCAGGTAGCGCTTTGAGCAGCTACGTTCCGTTCTCCTACTGCGAGGTCAGAACCGTTCTGGTCAATACGATCTACTTCTTCCTTGGCGTGCTCCTGGGTCGTCGTCACGGTCGCGGGGACGGTTGGGACGGGGTTCGCCGCTACTTCTGGCTCAGCGTGGCTGCGTTCGCCGTTCTGGCGAACGTCAGGTTCATGACCCGCATGGGGGTCATAGACATACCGCAGGGCCCTGTTCGCTCCCTCATCACGTGCGCGGCAGGGACAGCCGGACTGCTGGTTTTCATCCGTCTGTCGCAGCTCATGAGCCGGCACACCTTTTCCGGTCTAGCGCGCTGTCTAAGGGTCCTGGGCCACTATTCATATGACATCTACCTGTTTCACTACATCATCATGGGGTCCATCAACGTACTGTTCATGCGACGAGGACTTCCCTATGTCGCCTTGGTGGCAGCCATGGTACTGCCGGCCATTGTGGGTTGTCTGCTGTGGGGTAGGATGGTGCTGGACCGCTCCAAGACCTTGGCGCTGATCTGCCGGGGTCAGCGGTCAAGGCCGACGTCTGCAGTGGCGGTTGAGGCTGCGGCGTCCCAAGCCAACGAGGGAGATGATCGAAGGCCATGAGTGCTGTGGGGACTGTCCTCAACGCTTTTACAGTCGACGTCGAGGGCTGGTTCAACATCCTCGATCTGCCCGCCGGGCCGACGCGGGAGGAGTGGGCCGACTTCGAAGACCGCGACACGGACCATACCTTCCGCTTGCTGGACCTGCTCGACCGCCATGGCGTGCGTGCGACGTGCTTCATGTTGGGCTGGACCGTCGACCATCGGCCGGGACTGCTCGAAGAGGTCGTCCGGCGCGGGCATGAGGTCGCCTGTCACACGTATGCCCACAGGCTCGTGTACGAGATGACGCCCGAGGAGCTCCGCGAGGATCTCGAACGTGCCCGGGACGTCATCGGGCGGATCTCCGGCGTGCAACCGCGTGGGTGTCGCATGCCGGGGTTCAGCCTGACGGCGCAGACGCCGTGGGCGTTCGGGGTCATCGCCGACGCGGGGTTCGACTACGATTCGTCCGTGTTCCCCGGCACGCGGGGACACGGCGGGATGCCCGGCGGCCCCACGTCGCCCCACTTCATCGACCTGCCCGACGGGAAGCGGCTGCGCGAGTTTCCCATCTCGGTCGTTCGCCTTCTTGGGCGGCAGGTCGCTTACGTGGGCGGCGGGTACCTGCGGCTGTTCCCGTACCGTTTGATCCGACGGTGGGTGCGCCAGGCGAACGCCGCGGGCGTGCCGGTGATCCTCTACATTCACCCGCGCGACATCGATCCGGACCAACCGCGCCTGCCCATGCCCCTAAAGCGACGGTTCAAATGCTACTTCAACCTCCGGTCGACGCTGGGGAAGCTCGATCGGCTGCTGACCGATTTTCGATGGGGGCCGGCCGTTGAGGTGCTCGACCGCGTCCTGCCGACGTCGACGCCGTCAGCAGGCCCTGCGAGGAGCGACGTCGATCCGGCATCTGGAGAGCGCTGACATGAAGCTCATCAACGTTTGTGGTGCCCGCCCGAACTTCATGAAGATCGCCCCGCTCATGCGGGCCTACGGCGACCACGACGCCATCGAGCCGATCCTCGTGCACACCGGCCAGCACTACGACGAGAAGATGAGCAAGCTGTTCTTCGAGGAGCTGCAGATCCCCCGGCCCGACCTGAACCTGGAGGTCGGCAGCGGGTCGCACGCCCAGCAGACGGCCGAGATCATGAAGCGGTTCGAGCCGCTTGTCGTCGAGCAGGCCCCCGACATGGTGCTCGTCGTCGGAGACGTCAACAGCACGATCGCCTGTGCGCTGGTGGCCGCCAAGCTCGGCGTAGCCGTCGCCCACGTCGAGGCGGGGCTCCGAAGTTTCGATCCATCCATGCCGGAGGAGATCAACCGCGTCTTGACCGACCGGATCAGCGACCTGCTGTTCGTCAGTGAGCCGAGCGGACTGGAGAACCTGAAGCGCGAAGGCGCAGACCCCGACAAGGTGCACTTCGTCGGCAACGTGATGATCGATACGCTGCGGTTCAACCGGGGCAAGGCCGACCAGTCGAACATCCTGAACGAGCTCGGGCTGGCCGCTGGGCAGTACGTCGTCGTGACCCTCCACCGCCCGAGCAACGTGGACGACCCGGTCGTGTTCGGCCGGATCCTCGACGCCCTCGAGCAGGTGCAGGCCGATCTGCCGGTCGTGTTCCCCATGCATCCGCGGACGCGGAGTAACATCGACAAGATGGGGCTTGCCGCGCGGGTCGGGGCGATGCGGCAGCTTCGCATCCTCGAGCCGTTGGGCTACCTCGAGTTCCTCAAGCTGTTGTCCGAGGCCGCCGCCGTCCTCACCGACTCGGGCGGCATCCAGGAGGAGACGACTATCCTCCAGACGCCGTGCCTGACCGTTCGCCAGAACACCGAGCGCCCCGTAACCATCGAGCAGGGGACCAACCAACTCGTGGGAACCGACTCGGAGAAGATCATCGCCGCCTACCGGGGTGTCCGCAGCCGTCCGTGTGTGGAGGGGCCGACCCCGGAGAAGTGGGACGGCCAGGCCGCCGGCCGCATTGCCGAGGTCCTGGCGCGCTGGTCGCGGTAGCAGGCGGGTTCCGTTGGCTGGTCAGCTCGCCCTATCAGACTTCTTGCGGCGTGTCGTTCGGGCAACGCGGCTCAGCAATCCACCCCCCACCACGAGCAACGACACCGTGCCCGGCTCTGGGACGATGTACAGGAGTTCGGACGGCTCCAGCGCCTCGTCGGAGATCCGGATTTCGTCGAGCAGGCCCTCCAGGTTGCGGCTGGTGTCGGTGGTATGGGCGCCCAGAAGCAGATCGGCCATCATCGTGAAATTGGTGCCCGCCCCGGTGATGTAGTTCCGCCCGCCCCGGAACACGCCGTTGACGTAGACGCTGGTCTCACGGTCCACGTCGTCGGGATCGTATACGAGCGCCCAGTGGATCCACTCTCCCTGCTCGGGCACCGTGCTGGACGTGAAGTCGTTTCCGCCAGCGTCGTAGCTCCCGATCAGCTGCGTGTAGACGTCCCGGTAGGGGACGGGGTAGGCCGACGAGGTGTAGACCTGCGTGCCCTCGCGGCGGTCGAAGAGCTGCCAGATCGCGTCGCTGGTGTACTGCCCCGTCAGCTTCACGAAGAACTCGATCGTGTAATCGCCCGACAGGTTCAGCACGGCGTCGTGGGTGACGCGGATCAGATCATCCGCCCCGTCGAACAGGAAGGACCGCTCGTAAGGCGAGGCCGCCGCCCCGACACCGGCGGCGTCCGCGCTGTACAACACGCCGTCTTCCCCTGCCACGGTCAGCGCGTAGTCCCCCGAATCAACGGGCGAGGTAGCGGGCTGGCCGGGCGTCCCCTCGTCGGCGGTCAACCACAGCACCGTGTTGGCCAGGGCTGGTGAGCTGATCAGAACGAACGCGGCGACAACGCGCGAAGGGCGACTGGACATGCGCCTCCTCCTCCTCTCTTCTGCGACTCCCGACTTACCTCCTGAAAGCGTGTCGTGCCCTGCCCTGATCAGGACTGCGACGCGATACCAGGTCTTATCAGAGCGGAAACACCATCGATCGTCAATGGGGAACCGGGCCCGCTTCTCCCCCGCTCATGTCCTGGGCCGACTCAGTCGTGTCGGAGCGAGTCGACGGGGTTCAGCCGGGCGGCGCGCCGGGCGGGCAGCAGCCCGAAGACCAGACCGATCCCGATCGCAAACACGAACGGTCCGACCAGCAGGAACGGTGACACCAGGGCGGGCCAGCCGGTCAGCCGAGCGATCGCCGACGCGCTGGCCAAACCGAGCCCGACGCCCAACAGGCCGCCCACCCCCGCCAGCGTGCCGGCCTCGAGCATGAACTGCCGCATGATCATCCGCCGGCCCGCCCCGACGGCCATGCGAATGCCGATCTCCCGCGTCCGCTCCATGACCGTCACCAGCATGATATTCATGATCCCGATGCCACCCACCAGCAGGCTGATGCCGGCGATGCTGACCAACAGGGCGGTCATGATGTTCGAGGTGGTCTCGGCGGTCCTGGCGGCCTCGGCAATCGATTTGACGGTGAAGTCGTCCATGTCATCCTCGCGGATGCGATGCCGATGACGGAGCAGCGTCTGGATCTGATTCATGGCCAGATCGATCCGATCCTCCTGCACGGCCGAGACGACGATGGCGTTGGGCCGGTCCCGTCCGGTCAGGTGCTGCAGGTGCGTCGTGATGGGCACGATGATCGTGTCGTCCTGGTCTTCCCCGAGGGGGCTCTGCCCCTTCTCGGCCAACAGTCCGATCACGACCATGGGCGTTCCCTTGATGCGGATGCGTTGGTCGATGGGGTCGGCCTGCCCGAAGAGCTGCTCGGCCGTGGTCTTGCCGATCAGGCAGACCTTGGCGGCCGAGTCGACGTCCCGGGTCTCGATGGGCCGGCCGGCCGCCAGAGGCCAGGAGCGGACCTCCAGGTAGTTGGCGGCCGCGCCCGTGACGCGGACCGACCAGTTGGCCAGTTCACTGACCACCTGACAGATGGACCGGCTGACGGCCGCCGCGTGCGCGACGGCGGGGCATTCCCGCTGGACGGCCTCGGCGTCGTCCATCGTCAGCGTGGGCGCCGACCCCGCGCCCGCTCGGACCCCGCCTTGGCTGGTCGAGCCGGGCAGGACGATGATCATGTTCGTGCCCAGGTTGGCGATCTGGTCCTGGATCTTGCGCTTGGCCCCCTGGCTGATCGACACGACCAGGATGATGGCCGACACGCCGATGATGACGCCCAACATCGTCAGGATGCTCCGCGTCCGATGCCGCCGCATCTCGCGAAGGGCGATTCGTAGGCTTTCGACCCAAGTGGCGAATTCCACGTTTGCGCTCCGCTCGTCAGGCCCGCGCCGACTGCACGTCGGGGGCGCCGATGTCCTCGGTCTGCTCGCCCGTTGGCGCCGCCTGCTCCGACGCCGCGGCGGCGGCGGCCACCGCCTTGATGTTGGGGATCGGCGGGCCGCCTTTCGAGGGCGAGGGTTGATCGCGCACGACCAGCCCGTCATGCAGAATCACGATCCTGTGGGCATACGCCGCGATGTCGGCGTCGTGGCTGACCAGCACGACCGTCAGCGAGCCCTCGGCGTGAAGCCGGACGAGCAGCTCCAACACCTCCTCGCTGGTCTTGGAGTCGAGATTGCCCGTCGGCTCATCGGCCAGCAGGACCCTCGGGCGGTTGACCAGCGCCCGCGCCAAAGCGACCCGCTGTTGTTGGCCGCCGGACAGTTGCCACGGCATGTGTCCCATGCGATCGGCCAATCCCACCGTCTCCAACGCCGCCCGCGCGCGTTGTCTCCGCTCGCGCCGCCTGACGCCGAGGTAAACCATCGGCAGCTCGACGTTTTCCAGCGACGTGCTGCTGTGCAGCAGATTGAAGCTCTGAAAGACGTAGCCCAGCTTCGTCCGCCGGCACCGCGCCAGCTCCTCCTCGTCCAGCCGATCCACGCGCTGTCCGTCGAGCAGGTAGACCCCGCCCGAGGGCTGGTCGAGGCAGCCGATGATGTTCAGCAGCGTGCTCTTGCCGGACCCGCTCGCGCCCATGACGGCGGCGAACTCCCCTTCGGCGATGGTCAGGTCGATCCCGCGCAGCGCGTGCACCTGCACCTCACCCATGTCGTAGACCTTCTGTGCGTTCTTGAATTCGACGATCTTGCTCATCGGGGCGTACGTCTCGCTCAGAAGCGTCGGCTCTCGGGACGGGCCATCATGATGGCGCGTTGCAGCGGATTGCTCGAGGCGTCCGCCTTGCGGATCTCGACCACAAACGCCGAATCCCCCGTGATTCCGGGCCCGGTCACGACGGCCGTCTCGCGGTTGTCGGTGAAGGCGGTCCAAATCGGCACGGGCACCCACGCCCCGTCCCTGTGCTGCCACAGCGCGGCCTGGGTCGGCTCGAGAGGGGGCGGCGTGAACGTCGCCTCACCCGGTTGCGTGGTTGCCGTCCGTCCGGGCAAGACGTCAATCGGGTTGGGAGCCTGGGGCCAGGTAACATGGTTCAGGAGGCGACGGACCTCGTCCGGGCCCAACGGGGGTCGGAACCGCAGGGCGGCATTGGCCACCTTCGTCGCCGTCTCTTGGCGGACGATCTCGATATTGACGTCCGCCGGCATGCCGGGCCGGAGCAGTCGGTCGCGGTTCGCCACGTCGATCACGACCGTGTAGGTCACCACGTTGCCCACCGTGCGGGGCTGGTTGCGGACCTGCCGGACCTTGCCCTCAAACGTGCGGTCGCGGTAGGCGTTGACGGTAAAGGTGGCCACCTGCCCCGGTCGGACGTAGCCGACGTCGGCCTCACTGACGTCGGCGAGCAATTCCATCTTGGCGAGGTCCTCGGCCAGAACGAACAACTCGGGCGACAGCAACCTGGCGGCCACCGTCTGTCCGACGTCAACCCGCCGATCGAGAACGATGCCGTCGATGGGCGATTCGATGACGGTCCGTTCGAGTTGGTATTGGGTCAGGGCGACGCGGTTCTGCGCCGCTTCGATGGCGGCCTGGGCACTGGCGGTGACGGCCTTGGCCGCCTCGTAGACCGCCAGCCGGGCGTCGTACTCCTCTTGGCTGGCGGCCTCCTTCTGGCGGAGCTGCTCGGTGCGATCCAGCTGGCGCTTGGCCTCCTTTTCTTCGACCTGGCGTGCCTGTCGCAGCGCAACGGCCCGGGCGAGGTCGGCCTTGGCCTGCTCATGCTCCGCCCGGTAGAACTCGGGCTTGAGCCGGGCGATCACCTGGCCTCGAGCCACCCGGTCGTTGTGGGCGACCAGGACCTGCTCCACCGTGCCGGAGACCTCACACCCGACCAGCACCTCGGTGGTCGGGGCGAGTCGGGCCGTGGCGGTGACGGTCAGGACCAGCGGCCCAGTCACCAGGCGGGCCGTGCGGACCTCCAAGCCTTCCTGCGAGCGGAGCGATTGCCACCCGTACCACGCACCTGCCGCCACCAGCAACAACAGAATCAGCCTAACCAACCACTTGCCCATCAGGTCCTTCCGTCATTGTCGCCCGCCGGCCGATTCGACGTCGTGGGGTCGGGATCCGCGACCACGCCGGGCCTGTTTGCGTAGGAGTGGTCAGGGGTGGGCCGGTTGACAGCCAGCGTTTACAGAACAATAATGAATGACTCGGCGTTATCGGGCCTTCAAGGGCCGCGCGCCGCTGGTATTCCAAAGACTTGTAGTATAGCAACCGAACGCTGAGGAAACACGTGAATCGACATTTCTGCCCTGTGTCCGTTGTCGGGACGGGATCGTTTCTGCCCAACAGTCCGGTACCCAACGATCGAATCGACGATGTGCTAGGTCCCCTCGATGAAGCCCCACGCAGAGTGCAGTCGTTCATCAAGGCCGGCGGCGGCGCGATGCTGGGCGATTCGGGTATCAAGTACCGACATTTTGCAGTCGACCCCGAGACCCGCAAGCTGACCCACACGATCGCCACCCTCGCCGAGGAGGCCGCTCGTCCCGCGCTCGAGGCGGCAGGCATGGAACCCGACGAAATCGACCTGTTGATGCTCTCCAGCCCCGGGTATGACCACTCGACCCCGCCGAGTTCGACGTTCTTGCAGGAGCGACTTGGCATCGAGTCCTGCGCCGAGATGGAGATCCACTCGAACTGCGCCGGCGTGGGCAAGTGCATCCAGGTGGCCTTTGACGCGCTTCGGACCGGGCGATACAAGACGGCGCTGGTGGCCTACTCTCAACTGTCGAGCGTCTACCTCCGCGGCTGCTACTTCAACCAGGCCAAGATCACCAAGACCCAGGCCGCCCTCCGCTACATTCTGGCCGACGGCAGCGGGGCGGTCGTGCTCAAGGCCGCCGACGACGAACACGACGGCCCGGTCCCCGCCGAGATGATCGGCACGTTCGTCGAGTCGATCGGGGGCAAACTCCAGCCCGCGATGACCGCGGGCGGCGGGGCGGCCGACCTGATCGAATTCGACAGCCCGGCACAGGCGATATATGGGGAGGCTCTGCACCATCTCGATCAGGACTTCTCCTGCGTCACGCGCAACGCGGGTCGGCGGCTCTTAGAGGGGATCATGCGGATGATCGAGTCGCTCGGCCTGGAGCCGGGATCGATCACCCACTACGTCGGGTCCGTGCCTACCAGACAGCTCTTCGAGGACAACATCGAGCTGTTCATGGAGCGCTTCGGCGCGCGTTCGGAACAGATGAAGTTCCGCACCGCCAACACGGGCTACTGCGGCGGCGCCTCGCTCTTGATCCATTTCGACGAGATGGTGCGTTCGGGCGAGATCAAGCGGGGGGACATCGTCCTGTACCACTCGGTCGAGTCGAGCAAGTGGATGTCGGCCGGCTTCGTCGTGCGATGGTGACCATGTCGTCGTCGACCCGTCAGCCACGCGTCCTGGGCATCATCCTGCGGACCGCCGTGGGACTGGCGGCCATCGCCTTTCTGGCCTGGTATCTGGTCGGCAAGCGTGAGGTCCTCGCGCAGGCGTTTCAGATCGAGTGGCCCGTCCTGCTGGCGATTTCCGTCGGCGTTTGGCTGGTGTGGCTGGTCCGCGGTATCCAGTCCCACGTGCTGTTGCGGGCGCTGGGCAAGCGCGTGGGCGTCGGCGAGCTGATCGCTCTGACCGTGGCGGGCCTGTGCCTCAACTATCTGCCCGTCCGGACCGGCGAGGCCATGGGAGCCGTCTTTCTCCGACGGCGGTGCGACCTGCGCTACTCTCGCTTCGGGAGTCTGGTCGTGGCCACCCTCGGGCTGGGTCTGCTGACCGCGGGGGGGTTTGGCCTGGTCGCTCTGGCGGCCTCGTCGCAGATGGGATGGTCACCGCGGGGGGGGCTGGTCGCGGCGTTCGGCCTGGGCGTGGCGGTTCCGATTGGCTTGTGTTTCATCCCGGTGCCGTCCAAGCGGCTGGTGCGCGGGCGCGCGGGACGCGTGCTGCGACGCTTTGCCGTCGGGCTGAGGCGAATCGCCCGCCATCGGTCGGCCCTGTGGGGGTCGCTGCTGGCGCAGGTGGCGCAGTACTTGCTGCGATGTGCGCGGCTCTACCTGGCGTTTCGCGTCTGCGGCGTTCGGATCGATCCGGCGAGCGTCCTGCTCGTCCAATCGCTCGTGACGTTCGGGACGCTGGTGCTCGTGACCCCCGGCGGGCTGGCGGTTCGCGAGGGCGCCATCGCGACGGGGGCCGAGTGGCTGGGCCTCGGATTAGGGGCCGGGCTGACCGCCGCCGCCATCGATCGAGCGGCGTTGGTGTTGTGGACGGCCGTGTTCGGGCTGCCGTCCGTGTTCTGGTTGACGCAACAGCTCGCGCGGACCGACGGCACGAGGGGACGACGCGACACCGTACCCGCGACCCTCTGAAGGGCCAGGACCCATGTCGGACGACAGCGACCATGCCCCGCCGATCCCGACGCAGACCGGCGGTCCGCTTGCGTTCCTCCGCAGGATGCCGCTGGCGGTGCGGATGCTGGTCTATGGTACGTCGTTTCTGGCGCTCATCCTTGTCCTGTTGCCGTGGCTGGCCTATCGGTTGGACGTCTACGTCCCGGCCGTCCACGTCGAGTTGGGATGGTTCAGGGCGGTGGGCGCGGTGTTCGGCTGTGTCTGTCTGGTGATCTACATCCGGACCTCCTACGTGCTGACGAGCCGCGGTCGCGGGGCGTACGTCGAGTTCGACCCACCCACCGAGTTCGTGGCGACCGGGCCCTACCGTTGGGTCCGCAATCCGATCGCGGCGAGCTTGATGGGAGCGGCCCTCGGCGAGGCGATCGCGTTCTCGTCGACGGGCATGCTTCTGACGTTCTTGGTCGGGGCGGTGTTGGGACATTTGCAGGTCGTGCGTGTGGAGGAGCCGCTGCTTCGCAGGCGGTTCGGGCAGCGCTACGAGGACTACCTGTCCCGTGTGCCGCGTTGGATCCCCAAGCCTCCGGACAAGGAGGCGCGATGAACGCAGCCCTGACAGGAGGGACGGGGTTTCTCGGCAGTCCGTTGATCCGTCTGTTGGTCGAACGATTCGATGCGGTGCGTGTCCTGGTGCGACGGCCCCGGGACGACGCGCGAATCCGGGCCATGGGCGCCGAGCCTGTTCGGGGGGACCTGACCGCCCCAGGCGGCTGCGACGGGTTGGCTCGCGCCGGCGACGTCGTGTTTCACGCGGCGGCCCGTGTCGAACTCCAAGGCTCCTGGTCCGCGTTTCGCAGGACGACCGTTGACGGGACGCGTCGCTTGCTCGACAGCGCCCTGCCCGAGCGACCCGCGCGATTCGTCTACGTCAGCTCGGCAGCCGTCTACCCACTCCGCGCCGCCGGCGACCCCGTCTGCGCGGACCGGACGCCGGCGGACCCGCTCGAATACAACTACTACGGTCGGGCCAAGCTTCAGGCGGAGAACCTGGTCCGCACCGAGTGCGAGCGGGCCGGATGTCCCTGGACGATCGTCCGGCTGGGGTTCTGCTACGGACCCGGCAACCGCGCCCTGTTCAAAGACGTCGTGCCTCGCCTGAAGCGCAACCGCTTGTTTGTGATCGGGGTGGGACACAACCGGATCGCGACGTGCTATATTGACGACGCCGCCCGGGCGGTACTGCTGGCGGGAACGGCGCCGGCGGCCGCCGGCAGGATCTACGACGTCGCCAGTGACGAGACGGTCACGCAGCGGGAGTTCCTGGACGCAGTGGCCGACGTGGTAAGCCTGCCACGCACGCGGCGGCGTGTCCGGATGAGCTTCGCCTACGCCTTCGGGTTCCTGGCCGACCTGGCAGCCAGGATACCGGGATGCGAACCGCCGTTCGGGCGGACGATGATCGTCTTGATGGGCACCGACCAGGTGATCGATGCGGGACGGACCCGCGACGAATTGGGTTGGCGACCCGAAGTCGACTTCCAGGAGGGGATGCGGCGAACGGCCGACTGGTACGCCCAGGTGCAATCGGCCCGGTCGGCCCGGCGGAGCGCCGCCCGGAGCGGGAGGATCGAACAGCGAACGACATGAGCGCCGAACGTCCAAACATCTTGCTGGTGGTCTATGATTGTGCGCGGTCCGATCGGTGGTTGAGTGACCGGCGGACGTCGCAGACGCCGGTCATGGACCGACTGGTCCGCGAAGGCGTCACGCTCCCCACGACGATCGTCGAGAAATCCTGCACCACCCCCGCGTTCGCCAGCCTGCTCACGGGGGCCTACAGCTTCAGGCACGGCGTGTGGGGCTTGGGCGGCTACCGTCTGTTGGACGACGTGCCTGCGCTCCCGGAGATCCTGCGGGAACACGGGTATCACACCTACGCCGAGGTCACCGGGCCGCTCGTGTCCGTGACGGGCTGCAACCGCGGATTCGACGAATACCGCTACCGCGTCGCCTATGACTTCCTCCACACGCGCTGGGGCGAGTTGTTCCGCCAGCGACTGGCCAGTGGCTACTACAAAGAGCCCTGGTTTCTCATGCTCCACCTCTGGGAGCTGCACATGCGCCGCCAGGTCACGCCCGAGTTCGACACCGAGGCGTTCGGGCGGAACACCTACGATCGAGCGGTCTCCAGTCTCGACGCCCAGTTCGAACGGATCCTGGACCTCCTGCCGGCCAATACGCTCACCCTGATCACGGGCGACCATGGCGAAAAGACGCTGGACGAGACGTACCGCGACGGCACGGCCGTCGACTACACGCGGAAGCTGTACCACATCGACGACCACCGCGGGCTCAAGCCGGGCCAGGCGACGCTGCTCATCGGTCCGCTCGCGCTGCAGCAGCTTCGATCCCACATGCAGCCGATGCTCGAGGCCTTCAGCCAGCGGGAGACCCCCCGCGATTTCGCCTACAGTCGGTGGACGCACCTGCGGGACGTGCTGCGGATCCTGCGGCTGGCGCCCTGGCTCCGGATCGAGGATTTCTTCATCCTCAAGTCGCCCGTCAGGCTGACCCGGATGTTGGAGAAGCGCGGCGTGCTCGACGAGGACCGCACCCGGCGGCGCGTCAACAAGCTCGTCGCCAGGGTCGGGCTGGACCGCCTGCTCGACATGTGCCTGCGGATGTGGACGAACCAGTACTACGTTCAGCTCCTGGAGGGGCACATCATCCATGTGTACGACTATCTCGCCCGGGTGCCGTGGGTGATGCACTGGCCCGACGGGCTGCCGGCAGGGGTGTCCAGCGACCGGATGGTCCGACAGGTGGACGTTCCGGGGACGATTCTCGATCTGGTGGGCATCGACGCACCGGAGGCGTTCTCGCGGGATGGTCAGTCCGCGGTCCCGCTGATTCGCGGGGAGCCATGGCAGCTGCGTCCCGCGTATCTGTCCGTGTCGGCGATTCCCCGCGACGTGACGCTTCGCGGCGTTCGGACCGAGCGGCACAAGTTCACCTACAGCCCGGAGAACTCCGAACTGCCCACGGAGCTGTACGACCTTCAGGCCGATCCGGACGAGCTCGACAACATCGCCGCAGCCGAGCCCGACCGTTGTCAGGAGCTGCGGGCGCTGGCGGAGGGCATGATTCCGCCCGACGGCCCCCGCGTCGGACGGTTGGAGAAGCCGTCCGCGCAGGAGCAGCATGATCTGGAGGTCCGGCTGCGGGACCTGGGGTACTTGGGGTAGGCGCGGTTTCAAGCGGGTTTGCTGCGTGAGCGATCTGCCGAACATCTTGCTCGTCGTCGTCGACTGCGGCCGGTCTGACAAATGGCTGGGCCCGGGGCGGACCACGGTCACGCCGAACGTCGATGAGCTGGCCGCCCGGGGCGTGGCCTTCCCGACCACGATCACCGAGAAGAGCTGCACCACCCCGAGCTTCTCGACGCTGCTGACGGGGTTGTACAGCCCCCGTCACGGGGTCCACCTGGTGTGGGGCTACCGGTTGGGCCAGCACGTGCCGATGCTCACCCACGTCCTGGCCGGACGCGGCTACCACACCTACGCCGAGGTCAGCGGCCCGCTCCTGCCCGAGATGGGCCTCGATCGGGGGTTCGAGGTCTACGACTACCGCGCGCCGTGCGACTACCTACACACGTCGTGGGGCGACCGATTCTGCGAGCGGGTGCGGACGGGCCATTACCGATCCCCGTGGTTCATCATGTTGCACCTGTGGGAGCTCCACCCCGAACGTCAGGTCCTGGGGGACCACGCAAGTTCAGAATCCGGGCGCGACGAATACGAGCGGGCGATCTCCAGCCTGGACGCCCAGTTGGGCCGCGTGTTCGACGCCGTCGGGGACGACACGATGATCGTCCTGACCAGCGATCACGGTGAGAAGACCGAAGCGGAGACGTACCGCCCCGGCACGGCCGTCGCGTACGCCTGCGACCTGCTCGGCATTGATCAGGCCGAGGGGATGGCTCCCTTCGAAATCGCCAAGTGGGCCGGGCCCAGCGTGCTGCAACAGCTCTACAGCCAGGCCACCCCGCTGATGAAAACCCTCCGATTGCGCGACCTGGCCCGAAAACCCGTGTACAGTCGGTGGACGCGGCTCCGCGATCGGCTGCGCCTGCTGCGGTTGACGCCGGTGGTGTACCTGCACGATCTGTTCGCGCTCGGCGCGCCGCTGAAGCTGACGGCCATGTTGAAGCGACGCGGACTGCTCAGCGAGGACCGCGCCCGGCCCAAGGTCGAGCGGTTCGTCCGATCGCTCGGGCAGGATGACCTGCTCGACATGCACCTGCGGATGTGGATCAACTCCTACAAGCGCAACCAGCTCGAAGGCCACATGGTCCACGTCTATGACTTCCTCGTGCGGATTCCCCTGGTTATCTGCTGGCCCGGACGGCTGCCCGTCGGGGTCGTCCACGAGCGAATGGTCCGGCAGCCCGACATCCTGCCCACCGTGCTGGATCTGATCGGCGTCGAGCCGGGACAGAAGGGCGTGGGCGACGTCGATGGGCGATCCTTCAAACCGTTGATCGATGGCGGCGACTGGCAGCCTCAGCCGGCATATCTGTCGGTCTCCGGTCTGCCCGCAGATCTGGAGATTCGCGGCGTGCGGACCGAGGATCACAAGTACACCTACGGGCCGGAGAACCCCGAGCTGCCCCAAGAGCTGTACGACCTCCGTGCCGATCCGGGCGAGGAGCACAACCTCGCCGGCGATGATCCCGAACGGTGCGCGGCGCTCCGGGAGCTGGCGAGCAGCCTGAGGCCGGCGAACGGCGACGCGCCGGTCGAGATGATGACGATCGATGCCGATCAGCAAGAGCAAATCGAGGAGCGCTTGAGGGACCTGGGTTACCTCGAATAGCCCGTGCAAGTGAGGGGTGATCAGAGAGGGTCTGGAGCGACTCATCATGTCTGACGTAGACGCCACGCGCAGCCGTGGCGCGAAGATCGACCCCGACGTCGGCAAGCAGGTGCTGCTGGTGATGGGGTTGTGCCTGGAGCTGCTGATGATGGCGGCGGGGTTGTGGCCGGCGGCGTGGCTGGTCTTGCGCTACGCCCCGGTCGCCCATGCCGCAAGTCATTGGGTGCTTCTCATCCTGGCCGCTGCACTCGTGTTCAACACCGGCTATCTCCTGGCGCTGCTGCTGCTTCGTGCGATCATCCCCCGCCCACGGCAGGGACACCACCCCGTAAGCGTTGACAGTGGGATCCCTCGAGTGGTGCAGGTGCTCATGCTCAACATCCTGTTGGTCAAGGCGCGCCACGACCCGCCCTGGGGCAGGACGTTCTCCTCGATGCTGACCAACGTGCCCCCGCTGGGTCCGCTGTTTAGGGGGTACTTCGGTCCTCGGACCTCATCGGCGACGGCGAGCGGATCGGAGCTTTGCGTGGACCCACACTTCGTTGAAGCCGGCAAGAACGTCGAGTTCGGGTGCAGGTACCTCATCAGCGCGCACCATTTCGACAACCGGGGGATGTACATCCGCAAGGTGACCATCGGGGATCACGCCGTGATCGGTGACGAAGCCATCCTGACGGCTGGGGTGCAGGTCGGCCATCACGCGGTCATCGAGGCCAGATCCCTCGTTCGGCCCGAGACGAAGATCGGGCCCTATGAGTATTGGGCCGGTCTGCCGGCCAGGAAGATCAGGGACATCCGTCCTGATGACCCGGCGCAGGCGGCGGAGCACGCGACGTCATGACGCCCTTGCCCAGCGCTCCAGAGCGTCCGCCGAGTGCTCTTGGGAGGTCCACGACATGAGCGCGCCGAGCCGCATGGAGAACTCCGCGACGAGGATCGACCCGGACACCGCCAGGCGCGCCCTGCTCGTTCTGGGATCGGGCCTGCAGCTGGTCATGATGGCCGGCGGGTTGTGGCCGGCGATCTGGCTGGTGAGGCGCTACGCCCCCGCGGCCGATACCCCTGGACACTGGGTGGCGCTCATCCTGGCCGCCGTCCTGGTCTTCAACTACGGGTACCTGGCGGTGTTGTTGGCGTTTCGGTGGATCCTCCCGCCCGCAGAGCAAGGCCATCACGTGATCGGGCCCGACGGCAGACTCCCGCGCCCGATCTGGACGTGGCGGTTGAACCTGCTGCTGCACCAGGCCCGGTTTGACCCGCCCTGGGCGGCGATGTTCTCGTCGGTGCTGACCCGGGTCCCTCCGTTGGGGCCGCTGTTCCGTCGGTCCTTCGGCCCGCGGACCACGTCGGTCACGATGGGCGACGCGATAAACTGCCTGGAACCCCGTCTGCTCGAGGTGGGCAAGAACGTCGAGTTCGGGTTTGACGCCACCGTCGCCGTCCACCACTTCGACGGTCGCGGGATGTACATTCGCAGGGTCGTCATCGGCGACCATGCCGTGATCGGCGGCAAGTCGATGTTGATGGCCGGCGTGGAGGTCGGCCATCACGCCGTCGTCGGCGCCGCGTCGGTCGTGCCGCCCGACACGAAGATCCCGCCCTATGAGTACTGGGCGGGCGCGCCGGCCAAGAAGATCAAAGACCTCCGACTCGACGCCGAACCCGAGGAGGCTGAACGGCGCGATTCATGAACGCACAGGCCTCCGAACACTCCCGCCCCTCCGTCCACCTGACGTGGCGTCGTCATGCGCTGGCGTTCGTCGGCCTGACGGCGGTCGTCCTGGCCGCACACGGCGCGTCGCTGTGGGATGGGCTGTTCTTCGACGACCACTGGCACCGCGCGACGCTCCGCGACTACGGCTGGGGGTTCGACGACCTGATCGAGTCGGCCACGTTCGACCTGCCCGGCCGACTGACGCATCTGTGGTGGCAGACCCAGCCGCTGCGATGGCGCTACTCCCGGGCCGTCGCGATGTTCTTCATGAAGCTCGAATACCACCTGACCGGCGCGAGCCCCGTCGGCGTGCACGCCTGCGCGGTGGGTTGGCATCTGCTCACGGCCGCGCTCGTGTACCGGTTGGGGTTCTGGGCGGGTCTGACGTGGGGGTGGTCGTTCCTGGCCGGCGCGATGTTCATCCTCAACCCGCACTCGGTCTTCGCGATCAGCTGGATCGCCGCCCGAAACGCGCAGGTTAGCGCGTTCTTCTTCGTGGCGGCCGTGCTGACGTATGCGTCGGCGTCGGTGGCCGGCGGATCCTCGTCGCCGTCGCCCGTACGGTTGGGACGACTGGTGCTTTGTCTGGTGCTGTGGGTACTGGCCCTATTCGCTCGAGAATCGGCCGTGGTCTTCCCAGTCGTGGTCGTCATGCTCGATCTGACGTTCGGCGGGTTCCGACACGCGATCCGACGGCTGCCCGTCCACGCCGTCGTCGGGCTGATCGCGGTCGGGTACGTCTACTGGCGGCTGTTCGTCTTTCCCAACATGGAGGTGCCGAGCATCTACTTCAGCTCGCCGTCGGGGTTGGCGTATCTGCCGTGGGCGGGCAGCAAGCTGCTGCAGATGCTCTTTGCGACCGCGTTCTACACGCCGATGTTCCTGGGCATCGCGACGTACGGCGGCCTGGCGGGCGGACAGGGGTGGGTCCATGCGATCATGATCGTGCTGGTCGGACTGGTGGCGGCCTGGTACGTGTGGGCGTCGCGCGGGCGACCGGGTCGGTGGGTGTGGCCGGCCTGGCTCGTCGCGGGGTTCCTGCCGGTCCTGCCCGTCTTCATCACGCCGCACTTCAGTCTGTTAACGTTCGGTGCGTACGCCATCATGGCCCCCATCAGCCTGTCGAGGCTGCCGGGCAGATGGCGCCCCGTCGTCACGACGCTGGTGATCGCAGCCACCGTCTGGTCGCTCGGCGTGTATCGCGTCTTGTGGCGGGGCATCCTGCGGTCCGAGCAGCTCCTCTACGCCGACATCCGCGCCACCACGCCCCGGCCGCCCGAAGGCAGCAAGCTCTTCTTCGTCAACCTCCCCATCGCCGGCATCTACGCCCCGGTCGCCCTCCGTGAGATGTGGGACCGGTCGGACTTGGACGGCTACGTCCTGACCTTCGCCCCGCACCCGTTGCGGATGGACCCGCCCGGCACGGTCGAGCGCGTGGGCGATCGCGAGCTGGTCGTCTCGATGCCGGCCCCGGGCTACTTCTCCGGGCTGGGCGGCAAGATGCTCCTAGACGGCACGCGCCCGGGCGAACCGTTGACGCCGGGCGTTGTTGTGAAGGGAGAGCTGTTCGACACGACCGTGCTCGAGGCCGACGAGTCCGGCGTGCGGAAGCTGAAATTCACGTTCCACGAATCGCTCGACACCGAGACGTACTACATCTACGTCTCATCCCCCGACCGACCCGCCCGCCGCCTGCGTTTCGACCAATCCCCCGCCGAGCTCGCCGCCGAGAGCGCCCGCTGGCGCGCCGCCCAGGCCCCAATGCTCGCCGAATGGGACCGTTACTTCAAAATCGCCAACCTCGCCGCCCGCCTGGTCCGATCGGACCTGTACCTCACCGGCGAGGACTGATGCGGAACGCCCCCACTCGAGAAATAGAATGGCCCCTTTCCCCCCTGCTCCCCGCGGCTAGCCCTGGTCTCTGTCTACCTCCTCGACCTCCAGCTTGTTTTCGAACTTGTCCCTGAGCGGTTGGGGATCGAAGTCGTCACAGATAATCATCTTGCACTTGTCGATTCTTGCGTCGAGCATAGTGCAGCCCCACAAGCGGGTCCTGTCGAACGTGGTTGTCTTGTGATCGTCGGCTACGTTCATGAGGGCCCCAGTGAAATCAGACCATTCGACACTTGTGCCCTTCATGAACTGACATCCGCCCAGGTCGGCCTTGGCGAAGCTGCTCCTGGTCATATTCACATTGTCGAACTCTGTTTCCCACAGGACGCAGTGCGAGAAGTTGATCCCCTTCAACGGGATGCCCCGCAGGCGAATCTGCGTCAGCTCGACATAGTACGGATGGCCGTTCGGGTCTTTCTTGGGGAAACTGGACACGATGCTCAGGGCAGTTGAGACGACATCGTCCCAGCCGGCGTCATATGCTCGGTCCTTCTTCCATTCTTCCCTGATGAATCTGCAGATCGAGTCTATGACTTCCTGGAGTCTATGAGGGTAGTTCCGGGCCAGTTCTGCCATGATGCCCAAGGCTCGTGTTGCTTGGGCGGTGCACCCCTTCTTGCCCTTCTTCAGGCGTCGGTCTGCGTAGGAGAAGTACTGTTGGTACTTGAACGCCCGCAGCTTCTCATCGAAGTATGGTTTGAGCAGCACGTCGGTCACGAGTTTCAGCATGGCTCTACTCCAGTCCTTGCGGTTCCCGCAGTCACCGTATCAGGCCCTGCGCCTTGGATCAGGTTTCGCAAGATCCTGATTAGCAGTATCCTCGGGTGAGGTGGACCGTGATCTCCAGAGTCCTACATGATACGCGTATCGTATTCACGTCTGGCGCCGATCTGGATTCTACATGACGACTCCGATGTACATCAATGAAAAAAGGGGACATTCCACTTTTTCGTCACGGGGCGTGGGTGGATTCGTCGCTTCGCGCGTCTCGGATGCCGTCGTCGGACCGCGATGCTCGCCGAATGGGACCGCTACTTCAAGATCGCCAACCTCCCCGCCCGGTTGGTCCGATCCGATCTGTACCTCACCGGTGAGGACTGAGCCTGGATGTCCCCACTGAAAAAGTAGAATGTCCCCATTTCCCCAAATGGGAAATGTTGGTTACAATAGAGCGTGTTGCTTGTCCGAGAGGGGGGGCGTAGCGTCATCGCGTTGGCACACCTGAAGAGCGGGGGAGTGGAAGGTGAGCCATGGGGAGGGGGGCCAGCCTGCTTCTGACACTTGCCTCGATTGCCAAGAGCCGAGCGAGCGCCCACGGCGGGATGGGGTACGGATCGCGCAAGCGCCGTGGCAGCCTCCAGGCGATCCGCTTCGGCCCTCGTCCAACCCCAGCGGAGAACGGGGGAACCCGCCAAGAACCGAAGGAGAAACGACAATGAAGAACTTCGACAAGGCCCTAATAGTGCTACCCATTTCAATAGCGCTTCTGTGGGTGTCGCCGTCTCATGCATCCACGCTCTGGGACGAATCGATCGACGGTGATCTTTCGAATGACGAACTTGCGCCCACGGACTTGCCCGCTCTGGATCTCGGCAGCAACCTGATCTTCGGGTCTATTGGGTTGTCCTCGAGTTCAGACGACGGGGATACTGCAAGGTTCACTGTGCCCACAGGCTGGATTCTCTCACAGGTGGTTCTCGAGACTTACCAAGACGGCGCATACTACGACTACGTTCCGTTTTCGTTGTACCGCGGGGCTTCCACGAGCGATCCGCTAGTGGAATCCATACTACTATCGGAGAGCAGTGCAGGGACTGATTTGCTGCAGTTTGACTCAGCACCCGGTCCACAACCTGCCGGTGACTATGCGTTTGAGTTTGGCTCGATCCATCAAGCCAATTCGGAAGACGAAAGAAGCCTCTACTCGATTCGTTTGAATATCATCCCAGAACCCTCGACGATGCTGCTCTTCGCCGTCGGTCTCGCTGGGGTTGCCGGGATGCGGTGCGGAAGGAAGAAAGCACGGAAAGGGTGTCAGGAACCCGTTTTCTGTCGGTCCCACCTGTACCTCACCGGTGAGGACTGACCCGGAACGTCCCGCTGAAAAAGTAGAATGTCCCCTTTTCCGCTTCGGGTGTTAGGGTCGGGGGGTGCCGAACCCCATTTGCCTGAGCCGCTCGTGGAAGTCCGGGGGGTCCCACTGGGGGAACCTGTTGTTTAGCTGGTGTTCTCGCATATCCGGCCGGAGCGGGGGGCGTTGATCCGGCGGGACGACGAGGCGGCTGATATCGAAGACCATCACGACGTGGCGCGTCCATCCGGTTTCAAAGCCGACTCCCCGGCCGGGACACGTGCTGGCCAGCGTCTCGAACAACTCGCGCTTGTTGGTCTTGCAGAGGATGTAGTAGGCGATCCGCCAGTCATCGGACAGCCGCTTCTGCAATGAGGCGAGCGAGCCAGAATCGAGCCGGAGCTCTGGGGTGGGACATCGCCACACCGGGCGCCGGATGAAATAGGCAAGCTGGGAGTCGGCGTTGCTGTTGGTCAGAACGGCGGCGTCGGATGGGAAGGCGGTGTCGCCCATGGCCTCGAAGAGATGATAGAGTTGGGGCGGCGGATTGCTTGCCTGATGGAGGGACGTGAGGACACTCGACGCCTGACCGACAACGACGATGAGCGCCGCGGCGCCGGCCAGAACGCGCCTGTAGACGGGCGCCTGGCGTACCACCAACCCTTGCACGATGACGGCAATCGTGCCGCCCATGACAACGAAGACCAGCGGGAGGAGTTGACTCATCGTATGCGGGTGGTGCGCGGTATGGCTTGGCATCACGACGTACCAGGCGAGCGAAGCAACGAGGGCGGCCAGCAGGACTGCGCGTCGTCGCCCGGCCGCCCCCGACGTCGGCTCCCGGGCCGCCACCCAGACCGCCAGCGCGGGGGGAACCACCAGAAGGACCGGCCAGCTCTGGTAGTAGAGCTGCTGGCCGTTCGACAGAATGAAGCCTGGAACCTGCCTCGAATAAAACCATCGGCCTGGGCCCCTTGCGCCGGTGGCCTTGTCAAGCGCACTGAGGGCGTCGGCCGTTGCGGCCGACAGGCCCAGCGCCCAGCAGTTCTGCAAGAAATGCAGCGCCACACCCGCCACCGGCGCCGTTGCCAGAACGATCAGCACCCGCCAGTGCCTGCGGACGTGGCCCGTCGCCAATAGGTATACCCACGCGAAGACCTGCGGGTACAGGATGAATTCGAAGCTCGTCAGCGATTCGAGCATCAGCACGATCCAACAACCCACCCACAGCCCAAGCGCACGACCCCCGCTACGAACGGCTCGCGTGAAGAGGACCAAGAAGAGGCCGACGAAGAAAATGTTGAACGTGTGGTGCAGGCTGATGCAGTAGGTGAAGAAGAAGCCCGTCGTCGCCAGGAAGCCCAACCCGCACGCCGCCGCCACCGGACCGACGTCCGGCGCGAACGCCCGATACATGCAGACCAGCCCTGCGATCCCGAGCAATCCGCAGAAGATCCGCATGGTGCCCAGGGATTCGACCCCCGCCAGCCGCAGCAGGCCGTTGACGACGTTGGTCAGTGGCGGATAGTGCGTGTAGTAGGACGGCGGATCGGTCATCGCGCCGACGTGGAAGACGGGCAGCAGTTTCAGCTGGAACAGGCCGTGGGTGGCGAAGTTCTCGCCGGACATCAGTGTATTCATGTCGGTGTATTGGTCGCCAGGCCACTTCAGACGGCTGTTGCTCATCGTATAGACGGTGATGAGCATGAACAGGCCGATGGCGACGGCGGCGATGTCGGATCCTCGCGCATGGCGCCGTGTTTCGTGAGAGAATACACCGCAGGAGAGCGGAGGATCGCCCGCTGATGCGGCGCCCCCTGTACTGTCGGGTCCATCGGCCATCGGGTGGCTCCTGTCCCTACGAACCTGCCGTCGCATTGCCCGCGCGCTGGCGTCCGACGCCAGCCATTTCCGTCAGCATGCCACCGTTCGCATCCAAGAGTACCTGCGATTCGACCGGTCGTCTGGGCAACTCTCGCACACGAAGTTGAGAGTTTCAACGGAAGGCAAAAAAGGGGACATTCTACTTTTTCGCCAGGGGGCCTGCGTCGATTCGTCGCTTCGCGCGCCTCGGACGCCGTCGTCGGGCCGCGGTGCTCGCCAGATGGGACTGCTACTTCAGAGCCGCCAGCTTGACCGCCCGCCTGGTCCGATCCGACACCCCTCTCCGGCGAGGACCTGAAAAAGTAGAATGTCCCCTTTTTTTAGAAGTTGAGAATCGGGGGGTTGTCTGGGGTCGCGCCGCTTGCGTATACTTCAAGCACAGACGTTGCCGATCCTCCTCATCCTTCTCACTTCGGCAACGGGGGCTCACTGGGCAGTATCTCGCATCCCCTCCATCGCCTGACGGCAGGCCGTATGCGAGGGACCTCAGGAACCGGTGCTGGTCCGGCGGACACCCGAAGCTAGGGAACGGAGACGCCAGGGGCTGCGCAGGCCGATGCGCCCGCGCGGCCCGTGGGACGTGGCTATTGTGCGCCTTCGGGTTCATAGGAGACCGTTACATGACGTCTGGTAGGATTCTGATGGCTGTATCGCTGTTGTCCGCTGCTGCCGTGGTTCCTGCGGCGGCGCAGGTCCAGGTCTACTTCAACGATTTCGAGGGAGCACCCCCGGGTGCCGAGTGGTCGTCCAGTGCGACCGATGTGACGCCCGGCACCGTGGCGCATCCCAGTGACATGTTTCTGGGCCAGTTCGGCAACGAGACGGTCACGCTGACGCTGGACCACCTGCCCGCTCACACGCATGTCGTCCTCAGTTTCGATGTGTATGTCATCCGATCCTGGGACGGCAACGCAGAGGGCGGTGCGCCCGGGCCTGACCAGTGGCGCATCACTGCCGGGGCATTGGACTTCAACACCACGTTTAGCAACTGGCTGGGCGCGTATCAATCGTTTCCGGATCCCTACATCGACCCCGGCCAGCACGGCGACTACCCGCCCCGCACGGGCGCCGCCGAGATCGACACGCTTGGCTACCAGTTCTACTATGAGGGGCAGTGGCTGGATCAGGATTCGGTGTACCACCTGAGCTACCAGTTTGACCACTCGGCGAGCGCGCTGATGTGCAGCTTCACGGCGTCGGGACTCCAAACGCTTGATGATGAGAGCTGGGGGCTGGACAACGTCACCGTGGAAGTCCCCGAGCCCGCGACGCTTTCTCTGCTCGCCTTCGCGGGCCTGGCAATGGCCCTGCGCAGAAAAGGGGACATTCTACTTTTTCGTTAAGGGGGGCCCCCGGCCGGTTTGTCGCTTCATAGGTTGCCGACGCCGTCGCCAGCCCGCGATGCTGGCGGGATGGGATTGCTGCCTGAAAACCGCCAACGTCGGTGCCCGGCTCGTCCGATCTGACGTGTACCTCACCGACGAGGATCGGGCCGGAATGCTGGAAAAGTAGAATGTCCCCTTTTTTCCGACTTGGTAACCTTCCCCGTGAACACGACCCTGGCCCCAAGAAGATGCGCGATGGGGGCCAATACCTTCAAGAGCACGCGATCAGCCTTGCACGTCAGGGTGAAGCGCTCCGGCAGCAGGCGTGTCGATATGATGTTGAAGTAGTCGCATGTCAAGTCCGAGAGGTGCCCTCCAAGTATCTTCACGTCTTTTTCGGTCAGCTTCCGTTCGTCTCGGGTGATGTACGGCTCCTCGTCACCGTAAACGAAGTTCCTCATTCTTGGGTAGATGTAGTCCTCCACGATTCTTGAACGGCGCAGTCTCTCTGTGCAGGAGTGGGAATACATCTCATTGCCCACGACAAGGGCTCCGCCTTTGGAGACTCGCCTGATCTCCTTGATGGCCGCAGGGAGGTCAACGTGGTGCAGGATGTCGTTGGCAATCACATAGTCGAAGACTTCGTCGTCGTATGCGAGGTTCTCCGCGGGCATTTCCCGAAAATCGATGGTCAGCCTTTCTCGACGCGCCACGTCCCTGGCGATCTCGAGTTGGTCTGGGCTCAAGTCGAAGGCAGATACGTGGGCGCCCAGTTTCGATACGCGGAATGCGTCATCCCCGAAACCACAACCCGCGACCAAGGCCCTGCTCCCACGGAGTGGATGCTTCAAGAGGATCGTGTACATTGCCCAGTAAGCATTCCACCATGGCCGTGCCTCGGCCCGCAAGATGTCGTACGAAACGCGCTCGTACCGGCCCTTGTGCCGCTGCGCATGTCGTCTGTGGTACTCGATCTCCCGCAACTGCCTGGCCGATAGCTGCGGTTTCGATGCGTCCATGCCGGTGCGTCCGTCTGCGTTCCATGCCGACGGGAAGACCGCCGAGGTCGTGCGTCAGACCGAGTCTGAGGTCCCTGATCTGGCGACGGGTGGCCTTTCCGCGACTGCGCAACATGGGTTGGAGGATGCGTTTCTCAGGCTTCGCCTGGAAAGAACCTTCATGAACATGTTCGCATGATACCGCGCGTCGTGCACCCAAAAAAGGGGACATTCTACTTTTCGGTTAGCGGGCCCGGGCCGATCTGTCGCTTCGTGCGTTTCCGTCCCGGTCGTCAGACCGCGATGCTCGTGGGATAGGATCGCTACGCCAGGGCCTCCGATGTTGCCGCCCGGCTGGCTTGCTCCGACCGGTACTCCACCGGCGAGGAGTGAGCCGGGATGCTCCCGCTGGAAAAGTAGAATGTCCCCTTTTTTCGCTGGCGGGTCCGGGCGACTGGGCATAGTCTGTTGGTGAGCCGGGTGACGAGGGCACGGCCGTGTGTTGGGGAAGCGGCCTGAGTGCTGCCCGAATTTGAACGCCATGATGAGGCACGTTTCTGAACGACCGCTGACGCGGCCTGGGGTCCACACGTGCATGATCCTCGGGCCACCGCGGAGTGGCACGACCCTCCTCGGGTACCTCCTGGCGGGTGGCGAGGGGGTGCTGGCCCTGAGCGAGCCCTTTCTGACGCTGAGGACCGTCGGCTACCTACGGCTGCACAAGTTCTACGGTAGGTTCCAGAAGGACGCTGGCCTGAAGCGCCGGGTCCTGCCGCCCGGCGGGGACTACGAGAGCTTCTGGCGATATCTGCAGCGGCTGGCCTTGGACAATGGGCTGCGTCACCTCGTGATCAAGGAGACGTACCGTCCCGAGGGACTGAACGCCTACTGGAGCAACGCCGAGGCGATCGAGCTGTTGATGCCCGCGGTGCACCAGGTCTTGCTGATCATCCGCCACCCATACGATACGGCCGGATCGTCGATCCGTTTCTGTCGTTGGGTGACCGGTCCGCGCGGCTGGTTGATGCGGTACTTCTGGCCGACGGTCCCGAACTTCCGGAATCCCACGGAGGTTGTCCGGCTGGCGGCACGCAACTGGGTCCACTTCGTCGAGTGGGTGCGGGCCAGGGGGCTTCGTCCGATCCGGTACGAGGACGTGGTTCGCAACCCGAACGACGCCTTGCGGGACATCTGCGACCGGCTGCGGATCCCCTACGATCCCCAGATGCTCGAATCGTACGAACCGCGGAAGCGCTATTGGGGCCTGGGCGACGTCAAGACGATCCTGAAGCCGCGTCCGGTCGATACCTCAGCCATCGGCGATTCGTCCCGGCGGCTCACGGACGAACAGCATCGAATCGTCCAAGAGACCTGCGAGGACTACGTCGGTGACCTTGACTATGACCTATGAAAAAGGGGACATTCTACTTTTTCGTCGAAGGGCCCGCGCCTGGCTGTCCCTCTGGGGGTTTCCTCGTCCGACGTCAGCCGGTTCACTCGCCTTCGTCCGCCGCGCGACGAACCGGTGCATGTGGCTAGGCAGATTCGCTGCTGAGCGTGCGTGTTCAGCGTTCTTCGGTTCGCCCCGCGGGGTGCGGCGGGGGAGGGGCCGCACGCGGCCCCGCTAAACGGTGTTGACCACAAACACACACCGTGGTGTGCACTTGGCGCTTCCTGCACGGTCCGCCGCCCAAGCAGGGCGTTGACGACGTGCCCGAACGACGCCTACCGTGTTGCCGATCGCCGCGCAGCTTTCTATTGGCAGGTGGGCATTTGGGACGTATCATGTGGGCGTGATCCAGGCAATCGTCAACACGATTGTGCGCATCCATCGTCCCTTCCTTTTGGCCAGCCTGGCGCTCGCGTTGGTCTCGGTCGCGTTGCTCATCAAACCCGGTCTCCGCGAAGACTACACAATCGCCTCGCTGGTCGCGGCCGACGACGAGGAGTACCACCGGTTCAGGCGGTTCAGCGAGGACTTCGTCAGCGGCGAGATCGCCCTGTTCGCGATGGACGCGGGCGACCCGCTCGAGCCGAACAACCTCGAGCTGCTCCGCTGGATCTGCCAGCAGTGCCGTCAGATCGAGGGCGTCGAATCGCCCATGGCCATCAGCGAGCTGCCGGACATCGGACTGGCGGCCCTGTTCAGTCCGGGCGGGGAGCTGCGGACCGTCTATCGGCGTTTGGCCGAAGAACCGGACGCCCGCGACGAGGTCGAGGAGGATCTCCAGGACAATCCCCTGGTCGTCGGTTTCCTGATCGGGCAGGACGCCGAGACCGGGCGGTTGAACACGACCGCGGGGGTCTTCGTTCAGGTCAAGGGCGAGGAAGACAGTCACCGACGCAAGGAAGTGGCCGACCGGCTTAGACAGGTGCTTGCAGAGGCCAGGCAAATGCGGCCCGATGCGACGATCCTGCTCGGCGGGCCCCTCGTCGGCCTGATCGAGATCTTCGAAGCCATCCGGCGTGACATGGCCGTCTTCACCCTCGTGGTGGTTCCCCTGATCTGCGTGGCTTTGTGCGTGATCTTCCGCCGATGGGTACCGCTGCTGGTGGCCCTGACGGCCGCCGGGATTGGCACGCTGTGTGTGCTGGGCCTGGGGATCGTGATCGGCCTGCCGATGTCCCTGGTGAGCCAAACGGTCGTCATTTTGGTGATCGTGTTGGCGGTGTCCATGTGCGTGCACCTGCTGGTCGCGCACCAGGAGACGCGGCTCCACCGAATCGGGCAGCCCCGCGGCCCGATGGAGGACGCCCGCAACACGCTGAATCGGATGTTCCTACCGTGTGCGACCGTCGCGACGACGACGACGCTGGGCTTCGCGTCACTGTTCGTTTCGACGCTCGGTCCGGTCAAGCAGTTGGCAGCGCTGGTGATCACGGGGGTGATTCTCACGCTGTGTTTGGGGCTGGCGGCCATTCCCGGCCTGGCGCGACTGGCGGCGCGGACGCCCGAGGTCAAACAGGACGCCGGGCGCCTGACCGCGGCGTTGAGCTGGGTCGGCGGCCTGGCCGACGCGGGCAGGTCCTGGCCGATCGTCTTGGTCGCGTTTTTCGCCGTCCTCATCTGCGTTTGCCTGGTCAAGGTGCCGGCTGCCCTGAGTAACTTCGAGGCCGACTTCGTCAAGAACTTCCGCGAGGACAGCAATGTCCGACGGGTCTACAAGTTCGTCGGGGAGAACCTCGGGCCTGTCGGAAACCTCGAGGTGGTCGTGCGTCGCAAGGACGGTGAGCCCGTCTTGGGCGCGTCGGCCACGCAGGCCATCGAGAGCGCCCGCGGCGGCGACCTCTGGAAGCGCCCGAGCGAGAAGGACCACGAGGTGTCGGACAGGGAGTTGCTCGCACAAATCCGCCGCCAGCTCAGCTTGCAGCCAAGCGAGTCCCGGGCCGGCGTCATGCTCATGCAGGCTGCGGAGGATTTCCAGGCGGACGTCGAGACCGACCTCGATCCGCCGATCGGGAAGACCCTGTCGTTGGTCGATCTGGTCAAGCTCGCGTCGGTCGGTCGGCTCTTGGGGGTGTCGGCGCTCGAGCTGCCGCGTTTCGAGTGGCAGTTCGCGATGACCATGGTCATGATCGACCAGAAGCTGAGTCGGGAGGACATGCGCAACTTCCTGCGCAACTTCCTGACGGCGGACGGCCGGGCGCTCCGCGTCAATCTACGGGCCACGGAGTCGGACGACGTCTACCGCAAGCTGGAGGTCACCCGGAGCGTTCGGGAAAAGGCCATGGACGCATTCGGCGACGCCTTTGACGTGGAGGTGACCGGCCTGTATCCGCTTTATGCGAAGATCGCCGCCGATCTGCTGGGCGACCAGTTGCGGACCTTCAGTCTGGCCCTCGTGTTGATCACCACGTGCATGTGCGTGGGGCTCCGATCGCTGAAGCTCGGGCTGCTCAGCATGATCCCCAACCTGATGCCCATGGTGCTCTGCCTCGGGGTGATGGGGTGGGCCCAGATTCCGATCAACATGACGACGGCCATGATGCTGTCGGTGGCGTTGGGCATCGCGGTGGACAACACGATCCACTATCTGTGGCGGTTCCGGCGCGAGTTGAACGTCAGCCAGGACTACGGCGTCGCCATCGTCCGCACGCATCGCACCGTCGGGCGCGCGTGCGTGTTCAACAGCATCGTCATCGTGGGGGGGTTCTGGGTGCTGTGTCTCAGCAAATTCGTCCCGACGGTCTATTTCGGCATGATGATCGGCCTGACGATGGTCGGCGCCCTGGCCGGTGACATTGTGTTGCTGCCGATGCTGTTGGGGCTGCTACGGCCGATTCGTCTCAAACGGTTCGAGGTTTGATGCACGCGTATGGACGCGTGACCGTCTTGGCAGGGGGACCGAATGGACGGAACGCGTGGCGGACCGGGGCTCGCAGCGTTCCGTCCCCCACGTGCTCCCTCGCGTTCCGCGAAGGAAAGCGAAGGATGGGGCACCCCGCCTCAGGGCTCGTCTGCAAATCGACAGTCGAGGTCGAGGGCGGCGCTCAGTCGCTCGAGGTACTCGGCCCGTGGGATCTCGACGGCGCCGAACCGCTCCAGGTGCGGCGTGGCGAACTGTACGTCCAGCAGCGCGTAGCCCCGCGCTCGCATCCGCTCGACGAGATGGACCAGCGCGACCTTGCTGGCGTCGGTGACGCGGTGGAACATCGATTCGCCGAAGAACGCGCTGCCCAAGGCCACCCCATACAGCCCACCGACCAGGCGATCGGCCTGCCAGGCCTCGACGCTGTGCGCGAAGCCGAGACGGTGCAACAGGACGTAGGCCTCGAGGATATCCCTGTTGATCCAGGTACCTTCCTCTCGCTCGGCGCAGGCGCGGATGACGTTCTCGAAGTCGGCGTTGACATGAATCTCGAACGGGCCTTGACGACACCGCTGCCGGAGCGTGCGCGGAACGTGGAAGGCGTCGAGCGGCAGGATGGCGCGGGGGTCCGGGCTGTACCAGTTGATCTGATCGTCCGGTGCGGCCATCGGGAAGACGCCCTGGGCATAGGCGGACAGCAGGATGTCGGGGGCCAGTTCGCGGATCATCGCCGGGTCGTATCGTACCCATCCTGGCACGATGCGTCATACCCCTGCAAGGCCGTGGGCGGCGGGGTGTTTTTGGTGGGTTGTGGGCGCCGTCGGATTGCGCGATAATCCCTTCACGTCGAGGATGCCACGCCTCCAAAGGTCTTCGAGGTGCCGCTGTGGACGCCCGGGAGAAAGCTGCGACCGTCGCGACCGCCCTGAACATCTGCCTGACGATCGTGAAGTTCGCGCTCTACGGGATGACGGGCAGTCTGGCCATTCTGGCCGAGGCGTGGCACAGCTTCTCTGATATCGCGACCAGCGCGCTGACGTTCGCCGCGGTCCGCAGGACCGTGCGCAAGGAGCACGAAGGAACGAACGGGCCCCCGTCCGATGCGGGCTCGCCCGCGACTTCCGAGGCCCAAGCCGAACCGCAGGCGTCCAGGCCGTTCCTGTCCGCGGAGCAAACCGCCTCGCTGATCATCGGCGTGATCATTTTCATCGGCGGCCTCAACCTCGTCGCTAAGGTCGCTTGGTACGAAGCGGTGCCGATCTCGCGCCCCTTGCTGGCTGGGATCCTGTTCCTGACGTTTGCGCTCGGGTCGTATCTGGTCCACCGGTTGGAAGTGGACGTGGGGGAGCGAACGGGCTCATCGGGGCTGATCGCCGACGGGATGCATGCCCGGGCGGACATGATGGCCAGTCTCCTGACGGGCGTGTCGCTGGTGGTCTACCATCTGGGCGTCAACCTCGACCGGCTGATCGCCGCGTTGATCGCGATCCTCGTTCTGTCGGTGGCCCTCGAGACGGTCGTCAATCTGCTGGTGGGATACTTCCGCGGGGAGACCCGGTACGTCCCCCGCTACCGGAGTCACGAGATCCTGGCCAAGGGGCTGGACCTGGGATGGCTGAGGGAGAACGGCGATGCGCTCGCCCGTCGGGTGGGGTTCGCGGGGCTGACACCGGCCCTGTTGGGCCGCGTGAGACGGTGGGGGGCGGTGGTGGTCGTGGTCGCCGTCGTCGTCGCCTACGGGCGGACCTGCTTCTTTTCGGTGGGGTTGCGGCAGGAGGGGATCGTGGAGCACCTCGGCCGACCGACCCGGCGAGCGGTGCCGCCGGGCTTGCATCTCAAGTGGCCCTGGCCGATCGACCAGGTCAAGCTGATCGACAAGACGCTCGTTTTGGCCAGTAGGATCGGCAACACGACCGACCCGCAGGCGTTCGCCCTCATCTGGACGCGCGAGCACGGCACGGAGGTGCCCTTCCTGGCGGGCGACAAGAACCTGTTCTATCCCTACCTCGTGGTCCACTGGCGGGTGAAGGACGCGTTCGACGTCATCTATCGCCAGCAGAACGCCGAGGGGCTCCTCGACGCCGTCACCCACCAGGTCGTGTCGGAGCTGTGCGCCAGGCGGGAGTTCTACGATCTGGCCAGCACGTACCGCAAGCAGCTGGCGATTGACGTCCGCGACCGTGCGCAGTCGCGCCTGGACGAGCTGAAGGCCGGCCTGGAGATCCTCAGCGTCAACATGAGCGACATTCACCCGCCCGTCTCGGTGGCCGATTCGTTCGAGGAGGTCGTGGTGGCGCTGTTCCAGGAAAAGAAGCAGATGGAGAACGAGGCGAAGGGCTACGAGTTCCAGCGCAAGGCGGACGCCGCCGGTCAGGCCGCCAAGAAGAAGGCCGAGGCCGAGGCCTATCAACTCGAGGAGGTCCGGCGTGCGACCGGTCAGGCCAAGGCCTTCGTCCTCCGTTCCGATGCGCTGGTCACCGATCGGCAGATCACGCTCGACCGCCTCTACTACGACCACATGCTCGACGCGTTGCGGGACATCCCGAAGGTGCTCATCGAACCCGACGTCGGGACGCCCGATCTGTGGATGGGGTTCAAGGGTCCGGCGGGCAGCCCGTTGACCCAGGACCAGGCCGACAGGCTGAAGGACATACAAGGACAACTGGAATAATGCGCAAGCTAGGATTCGCCATTCTGGTCGTGCTGATCCTCGCGGGGCTGGCGATCTACACGATGCTGTTCACGGTCAGCGAGCGCGAGTACGCCATCGTGACGCGCTTCGGGGAGCTGAAGCAGACCCTCTCGCAGGCCGGGCTGTACGTTAAATGGGGCAGCGTGTGTGACACCGTCACGCGAATCGACAAGCGCCTCTCCATCTTCCAGACCCGTCCGATCGAGCTGCTGTTCGGCGATCAGAACCCCATCATCCTGACCTGCTACGTCTGCTGGGAGGTGAGGGATCCGGTGGCCTTCTACAACTCACTGATGACGCCGGACAACGCCAACATCAAGCTCCGCGACATGATCCAGTCGAGCCTGGGCAGCGTCCTGAGCAAGTATCAGTTCCAGGACGCCATCAACATCGATCCGAACAAGGTCAAGTTTCGTCAGATCGAGGCCGAGGCACTGACGGACTTCAAGGCGAATGCCAGCGAGGAGTACGGCATCGCGATTCGACAACTGGGCATCCGGCGGATCGCGTACCCCCCGATGGTGACCCAGGCGGTCCACAACCGCATGCGGAGCGAGCGGGAGAAGATCGCCAAGAAACACCGAGGTGACGGGCGGAAGGAGGCCGCCGTCATCGAGGCCAAGACCGACAAGGAGGTGGCGCAGATCCTTGCCAACGCCTACCGCGACGCTGAGATCACCCGCGGGGAGGGCGACAAGGAGGCCACCGCCATCTACGCGAAGGCCTACTCGCGTGACCGTGGGTTCTTCGAGTTCCTCCAGTCCTTGAAGACGATCCGAGACATCCTGGCCAGACAGGCCACCGTGGTCCTGTCGACCCGGTCGAAGCTGTTCAAGTACCTTGTCCCGGAAGAAGCCGCGCCGGCTGCATCGCAGCCGACGGGCCCCCGGGGACCGGCGCCATGATCGAAGAGAGCATCAGACACGCATTGGGTGCAAGCCGTCGCTTCATCAGATGGATCGCTCTGATGGGCGTGGTGGCGTACGCCCTGTCGGGGATCTACTCGGTCAAGCCCAACGAGCAGGCGGTGCATCAACGGTTCGGGCGGATCGTGGACCCGCGCGTGCTCCCGGGCATTCACTACCGTCTTCCCTGGCCGATCGATCGGGTCGACAAGGTGCCCATCCGGACGGTCCATCGTCTGGAGATCGACGACTTCCAGCCGGGGGACGATCCCCGAACGGCGGCGGGCGTGTTCCGGATGATGACGCAGCTCGACTCGTTCTGCGTAACCGGCGACAACAACGTCGTCAACGTCGGCTGTGCCATCCAGTACACCATCAGCGATCCGGCGGCGTTCATGTTCCGCCCGGTAGCGCCCGAGACGATTCTGCGGGCCGTCGCCTGCAACAGCATGCTGCACTGCCTGTCCGGCATGGAGGTGGACAAGGCCCTGACGGTCAGTCACCCGCAGATCGCGGACGCCATCTACCAACAGACAAACCAGCGACTGGAGGAGCTGGGCATCGGCCTGAGGGTCATGGCGGTGGATCTGCTGCCGGTCCGCCCACCCGGGGCGGTCAAGAGCTACTTCGACGACGTCGTCAACGCGCAGATCGACAACCGCAAGATGGTCAACCAGGCGGAGGCGGACCGGAACGAGCGCGTTGCCCGCGCCGACGTCGAAGCGACGCGGATCATCGAGGAGGCCAAAGGCGCGAAGGCGACGGCCATCGCTCGCGCCGAGGGGGATGCGTCGCGCTTCACCCAGCAGTTGGAGGAGTACAGGAAGTCCCCGGCCGTCACACGCTGCCGTCTGTGGCTCGATTTCGCCAAAGAGGTCCTCGCCAAGATCCAACGGAAGTACGTCGTCGAGGCCGATCAGACGGGCCCGGCGGCGCATATCCGGATCGTGACGCCCTGAACCGCGCGCAAGAACGTCTGTTCCGATACTGGAGCCGTTTCGGAGCAGGGGGATTTGTTCTTGCGGCCGCACGTAGGGTTCAGGGGTCAGGGTCCCGGGTCTGAGATTCGCAGGCATACATGCTGCTGGATCACATACTTCGGGCGCGGGGCTATCGTCCTTCGTTGCCGGCGGCCAGCCCTGGATCGGTCGCCGCAGGGATCGCTTTGGGCGTCTCGGCGTTCGTGGTATGCTGGCGGTATGGACCCCGAGGAATCGAGCCAACGGCCTCCGTTGGAAGTGACCAGTACGTCCCTGCTGGATGGCTTGCTGGACCCGACGAACGATCGGGTCTGGACGGAATTCTTCGATCGGTACGGGCCCATCGTCCGGGGGTTCGCCCGCAAGCTGCGCCTCCGCGAGCACGAGGTCGACGACGCCGTCCAGGAGACGATGGTCACGTTCGTGACCCGGTACCGGGAAGGTGACTATGACCGACAGAAGGGCCGGCTGCGGTCGTGGCTGTGCGGGTTGGCCTACCACAAGATCCGCCACATCCTCGACCGTCGCCTGCTCCGAGAGCGCCGCGCGAGCGGACGGGACGGCCCGAATCCTCCCTTGGAGTCCATCCCCGACCAGGACCACACCACCGAGCTGTGGGAGGCCGAGTGGCGGAACGTCGTGATCCGTCGCTGCCTCGACCAGATTCGCGACGAGACCGATCCGGTCCGGCTGCGGGCCTTCGAGCTGTACGCGCTTCAGAACTGGTCGGCGGATGAGGTGGCCGAGGAACTGGGGATCTCCCGCAACATGGTGTACCTCAGCAAGTCCCGCGTGCTGGGGCGGATCGCCAAGCTGCGCGAACAGATCGATCGGGACTGGCAGGAGGGACGGATCTCGTGAAGTCCTGTCCAACGGCCAGCCAGATCGAGCGCTACGCCGCCGGCGAACTGTCGCCCGAGGAGGTCGAGCAGATCGACCGCCACGTCGAGGGGTGTCTGGAGTGCGCCCAACGGCTGGACGGGGCGACGGCGTTTGCGGACGTTTTGTCCGACGTCCAACAGGCCTCCCAGCAGGAGACCCTCGTCGTCCCCGAAAGCAAACGCATCAAGACCGTCCGGCCCGAGGAGGACTCGCTCCTCGGGCGGGTCATCGGCGACTTCGAGGTCCGCCGCCTGATCGGTATCGGCGGGATGGGGACGGTTTACGAGGCGGAACAGCTCTCGCTCAAGCGCCGGGTCGCGCTGAAGGTGTTGCACGCACCGGTGAGCGCCCGGACGGCAGGGGTGCTGCGGTTCGGTCGCGAGGCCCAGGCCGCCGCCCGGCTTCACCACACCAATGTCGTGTCGGTCTTCGCCCAGGGGCTCAGCGACGGGCTTCGCTACTACGCCATGGAGATGATCGACGGCAGCGGGCTCGACCAGGTCATCCGGGAGATCCGTCGTCAGCGGGACGAGGACCGGGCCAGTGCGGAGCTGGCGTCCGCCGACGGTCGCACGCCGGCGCGGTCATCTCGGCGCTCCGCGAGGACGCGTTGGTCGGAGTTCGACATGCGCAGACGGCTGGTCGAGCTCGACAGGATCGACGCTCGAAAGCGGTTCGACCTGGGCGCCCGGCTCCTCGCCGAAGTGGCCGACGCGCTGGACTACGCGCATCGGCAGGGCGTGATCCACCGCGACGTCAAGCCGAGCAACCTCATCCTGTCGGCGGACGGGCGGATGAGCCTGACCGACTTCGGTCTGGCGCGGGTGCTCGAGCAGCCGGGCATGACCGTCGCGGGCGAGTTCATGGGCAGTCCGCTGTATATGTCGCCGGAGCAGGTGGCGGCCGGACGGGTCCCGATCGACCACCGAACGGACATCTACTCGCTGGGGGCGTCGCTGTATGAGTTTCTCTGCCTACAGCCGCCCTATGCGGGTGAGACGCGTGATCAGGTGATCGGCCAGATCCGCCGGGGCAAGCTCCGCCGCCTTCGGCAGATCGACCGGCGGATCCCCAAGGACTTAGAGACGGTCTGCCTCAAGGCGATGCGGCCGGACCCCGTGCATCGATACGAGTCGGCCGGTGAAATGGCCGACGACCTGCGGCGGTTCGTGCAGCGGTTCGCCATCCATGCCCGACGGGCAAGCGCGGTGACCCGCGCCGTCAAGTTCGTCCGTCGTCACTCACTCGAGGTGGGCATCATCACGGGCGTTCTGGTGGTCATGACCGCGATCGGAACGGCGGCGCTGTACTACCGGCAGCTCCAGAAGCAGGCCGAGATAGACCTGATCAGCGCCAAGAACCAGGCCCGCGAGTCGCTCAGCCGATGGGACCGCTACCGGCTGGCCGGCGCCCTGGACCAGGGATACGCCGACGTGGCCAACTGCCAGTTCGCCAAGGCCCATGCGTCCTTTACGAACGCCATTCAGCTCGTGGAGAACGACAAGATGGGTCACCTGGGCAGGCATCCAGGGGGCTACGTCGGCCGCGGACTGACCGGCTACCTGGCCGAGATCCTCGGGGTTGCCCGCGGCCGGTCGGTGTTCGCGGATGACTTCAAGACCGCCTTCGCCCTGCGTCCGCGGTCGGAGTTGATCAGCCTGTTGAGCAGGCTGCCCGATCCCGCCACCGCGAGCCGGGACGGCGCCCAGTCGCTGGCGCCGCTGCTTGCCGAGATCGGCAACATCGGCGACGGCCCGATCCGCGATATGACCCGCGATCACGGGGCGTTGGTGTACGTCGTGCTGGCCTGGGTGGCGCTGGCGGGCAGGGATCTGGACCTTGCGCTGGCCTTGAGCGATGAGGCCCTGGCCGCCCAGCCAAACTTCGTCGCCAGCTACCTGATCCACGCGATGGTCCTGTCGGCGAAGGGGCAGCTTGCAGAAGCGAGGGACTACGCGACGTGGGCCATGCGCTGGGCCTCTCACCGACGATCAACGGACGACGAGCAGGACATGACGGGCTACGTGGTCCGGGCCATGGTGATGCTCGTCATGGGGAACCGCTACGAGGCCTTCCGCCAGAGCCGCCTGGTGGTCAACCTGCTGAGCAAGCGCCCGACCACCCGTGCGACGACCCGGGCCACTCCGCAAGGCCGTAGGCGCCCCGCTTCCCGCATGAGCCATCAGCCATGACCGAACCAGCCGGCATGACCCAGCACCAACAGGACGAGCACTTCATGCGCAAGGCCCTGGCCGAGGCCGCCGACGCCCTCGACCACGACGACGTGCCCGTCGGCGCGGTGGTCGTTCAGGACGGCAGGATCATCGGCCGGGGACACAACCAGCGCGAGCTGCTGGGCGATCCGACCGCCCACGCCGAGATGATCGCCCTGACCGCGGCGGCTCAGGCCGTCGGTGGGTGGCGGCTCGAGGGATGTACCATGGTCGTCACGCTCGAGCCCTGTCCGATGTGCGCCGGCGCGATCCTCCAGGCGCGGATGGCCCGGCTGGTTTACGGCGCGCCCGATCCCAAGGCGGGGGCCTGTGGATCGGTCTACGCCCTCACCACCGACGGCCGACTGAACCACCGCGTGCCCACCCAAGGCGGCCTGCTCGAACACGAGTCCGCAGAACTCCTCCGCGCGTTCTTCGCCCGACAGCGCGCCGCGGGCAAGAAGTAGGATGACTTCCACACTTCCGAGCGCGTTGTCATGCGCTGGTGGTTCGCGCGCACGAGCACCGGCCTGGTTTTTCTGGATACCCCCTTGTCTGGGACAGAACACCGCGCGAAGAATGAAGATGCTCGATCATTACGAGGAAGGCACGGGGCAAGTCACCGTCATCCGATCCGATTCCCGACTCCGTGCCGCACGACCAAGTCCCGAGACGAGGAGGCAGGCCATGAGGCACACTGCTGTTGGTGCGCGCATTCAGTTGGGGATGTTTCTGTTGGCCGCGTCGGCTGCGTCGCGGACCGCATGGGCCGATGTCCGACACGTGCCCAGCCCGAACTACCCGACCGTCCAGGACGCCATCGACGCCTGCGTCGACGGGGATGAGGTAGTCATCGCCCCCGGGACGTACACGGGCGAGGGCAATCGCGACCTGGACTTCGGCGGGCGGGCCATCACCGTCCGGAGCACCGACCCGAACGACCCCAACGTGGTGACCGCCACTGTCATCGACTGCGAAGGCAACGAAGCCAACGCGCATCGAGGCTTCCAGTTCCGCAGCGGTGAGGGGGTTGATTCGATCGTCGCTGGCCTGACGATCATCCACGGCTGCGCGCCCCGCAGCTCGACCGGCCTTACCTTCCGCGGCGGCGGCATCCACTGCGAGGGAAGCAGCCCGACGATCAGCAAGTGCGTCATCCGCGACAGCACGGCCGAAGACACCGGCGGCGGCGTCTACTGTAAGGAAGGCAGCCCCACCATCACGGAATGCATCATCCGCGGCAACAGGGGCGAGCAGGGCGGTGGGGGGATCTTCTGCGACCAGAGCAACCCGACGGTCACGGGTTGTACGATCAGCGAGAACTACGCCCACGACGGCGGCGGGCTCTACTGCACCAGCGGCACCCCGACGATCCATGACTGCACGTTCGCGGCGAATGAAGCCCGGTGGGGCGGTGGGCTGTATTGCTTCGAGGGCGGCAACGCCGAGATTACCGCATGCACGTTCAGCGGCAACCGCGCTGACGAAGGCGGCGGCGGGATGTCCAACGGGTATGGGAGCGCGCCCACGCTCATCGGGTGTACGTTCAGTGGGAACTGGGCCGATTACGGGGGCGGGATGCTCAACCTCGAGGGCAGCCACCCAGACGTCCTCAGGTGCACGTTCGCTGGGAACGCCGCAGAGGGTGCCGGCGCAATCGCAAACTGGGTCGGCTCCAGCCCCAACATCATCAGTTGTCTGATCGCCGGCAACATGTCGACCACGTGTGGCGGCATCGTCTGCATCGACCACTGCGACCCGTTGATTGCGAATTGCACGGTCAGCGAGAACGCAGAATGGCTGTCGCAGGGCCGGGGGGGCGGGCTTCGTTGTCGGGACGGCAGCAGCCCCACGCTCCGCAACTGCATCTTCTGGGGCAACTCAGATGTCGACACGCCCGGCATCTCGCTCGAGGCATCCGACGAACCAAGCACGCTCACCGTCGCTTACTGCGACGTGGAGGGCGGGCCGAACGCAATCCACGTCGAACCCAACTGCACACTCGACTGGCAAGACGGCAACCTGGATGCAGAGCCCAACTTCGTCGGAGGACCATCGGGAACGTGGACCGCCGACGGCGTCTACGACCCTGACACACACCAGGTCACGCTGACCGACGCGACAGCTTGTTGGAACGATGACGAACTGGTTGGCAAGCTGATCTGGGCGGGCTTCCCCATGATCGAGGGCCAGCTGGTCATCGTGGCCAACACCCATACGACCCTCACCGTCTGGGCCGACAGGATGGCCATAGAGAACCCGGCCTTCGTTCCCTGGTCAGGACTCACCTATCAGATCTACGACTACCATTTGCGCCCGCAATCGCCCTGCCGGAACGCCGGTGACCCCAATGGCGACTATGCCGATCAGGCCGATATTGACGGCGAACCGAGACAGATGGGCCCCGCGGTCGACATGGGTGCTGACGAGTGGTGGTATTACAGATGCGTATGCGGCGAGGGAGCCGGCGCCATGCTGCCGCTAGCGGCAATGGGACTCCTGTGCGCCGGGCGCTTCAGATCCAAGCGGTAGTTCGTTGACAGCCATGGATGGCCGGGACGTGATCGACGGCGCGCACGAACCGCACCGTCCGCTCTGCGGCCGCAGCGATGTCCTTGATCCAGGCCAAATCAGGAGCCATAGATCACCCGGGCCGACGCGAGAATGGCCTTGCGCCGAATCCAGTTGTGGCTGCGCTCCAGGGCACGCCGCGAGATCAGATCGACCGGACGCCCGACCATCTCGCTGAGCTCGTCTCCCATCGTGACGAAATCAAGACCCCAGGACGCGTCGTCGGCGAAGGTATAGAGGAAATCCAAGTCACTGTCCGGCGCAAAGTCGTCACGCAGTGCAGAACCGAAGAGCTCCAGTTTGACGATCTTCCACCGACGGCAGAACTCGGCGATGGCATTGTAAGGTAGGTCCGGCTTGGTCGTTGAGCTCATGAGGGCATCATATCATACGAATCACCCGAGCAGAACGGCGGCGGTCTTTCCGGTATCCGACCCCGCCGTCAACCGACAGCGGTTGGGCGCCTTCTGCACGGTTGCCGATGTAAAACAGTCTACGCTTCGCCAAGCAAGCTTTGCACGTCTGCGACCGGCTGTCCCGAAGCGATGCTCCGGTTGGCGGCCGCGCCGACGAGGACGGCCTGGATCGCTTGCTCCAACGACGCCATCTGATCGCTCGGCGGCTTGTCCCAGTCCCGGCCGAAGAACTCCTGACGGAGCTGCGGATCTGCCCCGCCATGGCCCCCCGCCACCGTGGGGATCTCGACCTGGCGGATGCCGTCGTTGGGCACGAACAGCATCAGGCGTTCGCCCGTGAACGATTCCAACCCGGGCACGGTGATGTTGCCGTCCGCCCACGCCGTGTCGTAACTGACGAAGTAGTCCAGCTCGCCACGCGTGCCCTGGATCCGCAGGTGGTGCGATTCGATGGCCGCGAACGCCGTCAGCGAGAACGTGACCTGCACCCCGTTCTCGTACCGATAGATGACCGAGGCCTGATCCTCGGCGTCGATGTTCTCGTCGAACACGCACCCGTCGCGGACGTAGCCGTCGTCGATCTCCGCGTCGCGGTACAGCCGGACGTTCCGCTCGTCGGCGAACAGGTCGACGTAGAACTCGCACCGTTCGGCGTGCGGGCATTCACGGCAGCGCGCCGCCCGGAACGGACCGTTCTTGCCGTAGAAGACGGTCGATCCCTGGGCGCTGAGCCAGGCCGGCCGCGACCCCGCCAGCCAGTTGAGGATGTCGAAGTGATGGCTGGCCTTGTGGATCAGCAGCCCGCCGCTGTTGGCCTTGACGCGGTGCCATCGCCGAAAGTAATCGGCCCCATGACGTCGATCGAGCGTCTCGCGGAAGTCAATCGACCGCACCTGCCCGATCTCGCCGTCGCTGACGATCCGCTTGATCAAGGAGTAGGCCGGGTCGTATCGCACGTTGTGTGTGACCAGGCCGAGCGCCGTCGATGCCCGTTGGGCCGACAGGATCTGCCGGCATTGCTCGACCGTCGTGCAGACGGGCTTCTCGCTGATCGCGCGCTTGCCGGCCGCCAGTGCGCCGCAGATGAACTCGGCGTGCGTGCAATCGCGGGTGGAAACGATAACGGCGTCGGGGTCCAGGTCGGCTAGGGCCCGATCGAACTCGGTGAACTGCGGCAGGTCCGGCCGGTCGAGCAGCTCGGCACACCCCCTCAGCCGGACCGGGCTGTGGTCAAACAGGCCGACGAGTCGGGCCGTCTCCGGAAAGTCCTCCAGCAGCGGCTGACCGAACATGCCCAGACCCCGGCCGCCCGTGCCGCACAACAGATACCGTTTGGGTTGCATGCGTACTCCCAAACCCCCTTCACCGTTGAAGCGATGCCCTGTTCCGAACCGTGACCGTCACGGATTGTCCCGTAAGGACATTCGAGCATAGCCCAGGACTTCAGTCCTGGGAACAGGCGCCACCAACAATCTCAGTCCCGTCAGGGACGACTGAATCGGACCTTAGGAATTCACTCGTTCCTGACAGGACTGGGAGGATGCGACCGGGCTTGGCGAGGTCGCAGCGCGATCATCGGTGACAGAACCGACCCACGCCCCGCCGATCCCGGCCGGGTGGTTGTCGGAGGGACGCGCCGCTCATACACTCATACCGACCATCGAGCTGCGCGCCGGCGGTCTGGGCGCGCCCCGTGCTTCGTGGTTCTCGTCCTCAAACAGCGGTCCACACGAGGAAAGGAACCGGCCCAATGAACCCACCAAACTACAGGTTCGGATACGTGACGTTGGCGGCTGTGGCCTCAGCCGCGCTCTTGCCCGGCTGTCCCCTCAAGCCCTGCCCGTCGTGTAGCGCGGCGCCGTCGGCCAGGGAAACGCCCAAGTTCGATCACTGGGTGCCCGCCGACAAGAAGCTGCCCGCGGCTTGGGTCAAGGGCCTGTTCGAGAAGGGCGAAACCCCCGTCTATCGCGGCAAGGCGCTCGAGACGATCGGCATGCCGATCGGCGGGATCGCCGCCGGGCAGCTCTATCTGCTCGGCGACGGCAGGCTGGGCCTGTGGCAGATCTTCAACAAGCACATCAACACGGGATACGGCTCGAAGAGCTACAAGCGCCGCATCCCGGACGCGCCGGTCGAGCAGGGATTCGCCGTCACGGTCGAGGCGGGCGGGAAGCGCCAGACCCGAACGCTGGATCGGCAGGGCTTCGCCGACGTCGGCTTCGTCGGGCAGTACCCCATCGGCCTGATCCGGTACCGCCAGGAGGGATTCCCGGTCGCCGTGCAGATGGAGGCGTTCTCCCCGTTCATCCCACTGAACGCCAAGGACAGCGCGCTGCCGGCCACGCTCTTTCACCTCACGGCAGAGAACGTCTCGGACCAGGAGGTGCAGGCCTCGATCGACGCCTGGTTGGAGAACGCGGTCTGCTTCCATTCCTGCAAGATGATCCCGGGTCTGCGGCAGAGCCGCGTGGTCGTCGAGAAGGAGCGCACGCTGATCGTCCATACCGCCCGCAAGCGCCCGAAGCCCGACAAGGAGGCGCCGCCGCGACCAGCGATCGTGCTTGCCGACTTCGAGGGAACCGACTACGCCGGCTGGACGGTCGCGGGCGAGGCCTTCGGCAAGGGGCCCGCCGCCGGAACGCTTGTCAATCAGCAGAAGGTTACGGGGTTCATCGGCAAGGGGTTGGTCAACACGTTTCTGGGCGGAGACGACCCGCACGGCAAGCTGACCTCGCCGCCCATCAAGATCACCCGCAAGTATCTCAACTTCCTGATCGGCGGCGGCAAGCATCCCGGCAAGACGTGCATCAACCTGCTCGTCGACGGCAAGCTCGCCCGCACGGCGACGGGCAAGAGCGTCGAGGGCCTGGTCTGGCGGACCTGGAACGTCGAGGTCTTCGAAGGCAAGGAGGCGAGGATCGAGATCGTCGACCGACAGTCCGGGCCTTGGGGCCACATCAACATCGACCAGATCGAGCTGTCCGACAAGCGTCGAGAGGGCCCGACCGGTCCGATCGACAAGATGGCCGACTACGGCTCGATGGTGCTGGCATCGCCCGAAATGATGGCGGATCCTCCGGCGGGACGGTCCGTCCTCGTGGCCAAGACGGCCAAGGGCATCGACATCCGTGCCGAGAAGGCCGAGCCCTACCCCCTTTCGCAGAAGCGGACGACTGTGACCCAAACGCGCCCGGCCAAGCTGGCGCCGGGGGCCAAGCGCTCGTGGACGTTCGTGCTGGCGTGGCACTTCCCCAACCACAAAAACGGCCGGGAGTACGCCGTCCGCTTCCCCCACGCGCAGGCCGTCGCCCACTACGTCCTCGATCACCACAAGCGGCTGACGACGGACACCCGCACGTGGCGCGACACCTACTACGACAGCACGCTGCCCGTCTGGCTGCTCGACAGGCTGCACTCGACGGTGTCCTACCTCGCGACGAACACCTGCCAGTGGTGGAAGAACGGGCGCTTCTGGGCCTACGAGGGCGTCGGTTGCTGCCAGGGGACCTGCACGCACGTCTGGAACTACGAGCACGCGGCGGCCCGGCTGTTTCCCGAGCTGGAGCGGATCGTCCGCCAGATGCAGGACTTCGGCGAGGGGTTCGACACCACGACCGGCCTGGTGGGTTTCCGGAGCAATCGGGCGTACGCGGCCGACGGTCAGTGCGGCACGGTCCTCAAGGCCTACCGCGAACACCTCATGTCGCCCGACGACGCGTTCCTCAAGCGCAACTGGCCGCATATCAAAAAGGCCCTGCTCTACTCGATCAGCCACGACAAGAACGACGACGGCCTGATCGAGGACAAGCAGCACAACACGTACGACATCAACTACTACGGGCCGAACACCTTCGTCGGCTCGCTCTACCTGGCCGCCCTCCGCGCCGGCGAAGAGATGGCGATGACCGTCGGCGATCTCGAATTCGCCAAGCGGGCGCGGCGGGCCTATCTGAGCGGCCGGCGGCTGTCGGTCGAACGGCTCTGGAACGGCGAGTACTTCATCCAGATCGTCGACTTGAAAGAACACCCGAAGCATCAGTACGGCGAGGGATGTTTGGCGGACCAGCTGTTCGGGCAGGGCTGGGCGCATCTGCTCGGGCTGGGCTACATCTACCCGCCAGAGCACGTCCTTGCGACGCTGCGGTCGATCTGGAAGTACAACTGGGCGCCTGACGTCGGTCCGCAGAACAAGGCGCACAAGCCGCGGCGGGTCTTCGCCGATCCCGGCGAGCCGGGCCTGTTCACGTGCACCTGGCCCAAGAGCAAACACCTCGACCCGCACGGCATGTACTACCGCAACGAGATCTGGACCGGCATCGAGTACCAGGTGGCGGGCAACATGGTCTGGGACGGCATGCTGACCGAGGCCCTCGCCATCGTGCGGGGCATCCACGACCGGTACGACCCGCTCAAGCGGAACCCGTACAACGAGGTCGAATGCGGCGACCACTACGCCCGGGCGATGGCGAGCTGGGGCGTGTTCACCGCGCTGGCCGGCTACGAATACCACGGGCCGAAACGGCATCTGGGCTTCGCGCCGCGAATCACGCCCGAGGACTTCCGGTCGGCCTTCACCGCCGCCGAGGGATGGGGAACGTTCGCGCAGCAGCGTGAGGCCAACCGCCAGCGCGAGCAGATCGAGGTCCGCTGGGGCAGACTCCGCCTCAAGACGCTGGCGTTCCAACTGCCAGACAAGGCAACGTCGCCGAAGTGCACCGTCGTCGTCGACGGCCAGGACGTGCCCACCAAAGCCACCGCGGACGACGGGCGGTTGAGCATCCAACTGGGTAAGCAGGTCACGCTCACCCCCAATCAGTCTCTAGAGGTCAAGATCACCTGGGCCGGCGAATAACGAACCAGCCGGCCGCCCGTGTCGGACCTCGGCTCGGTGGACAGGAGCAGGAGTATTCCGTGTCTCGACGCCGCTTCTCCACATGCAGCACGCCAAGAAACGGCACGACAAGACCCTCGAACCGCCGGCCCCAAGGGGGCCCAGGAATGTAACCAGGGGTGGACCCGCTTCAGCGGGGAAACCCCTGGTCAGCAGCCCGATGACAAGATGAGCCCCAGCGGGGCGCAGGAAGAATGGAATGCCGGTTTGTCCTCGCTGGTAGCCACCGCGGGCATCTCCCGACGGCCGGTTCCTCCTTCCCGACTTCGTTCGCGGGCTCCGCCGATGGCGAACCAGCCCAGCTCGGGGAAACAGAACCCTCCTTCGCCCCTCACGGGGCTGTCTGGTTTGGGCGATCGGTCACCAGGGGTTCCGTCAGCCGTACCGGCTGACTCCACCCCTGGCTACATTCCTTCGGCCCTTCGGGCCTGAGGAGAATGCCTCTCGACACAGCATTGTGGACAGGAACGAATCGTTCGGCGAACTGGGGCACGTTGAGACGCACCTCAGAAGACTTGTGTGGGGGCATTGTCTCACCAACGCAGCTCGGCGGGGATCACCCTCGCACTACTCGCGTGACGTATCAACAGCGTTCTGCTTGCAGTGTCCCATGTCGCATCTTGGCACGGCTTGCCGTTGATCGTGATGGACTTAGGTTCGGCGGGCAGGAGCAGGCGCGTGGCGACGCCTACGTCTGCGATGGACGTTGTGGTGTACGTCAGCGTGCGCTTCGTGGGCTTCCACGATTCGATTCGGCCTGCGCTGGCCAGGGCGATGGGGGGATCGCCTTGGACCTTGTCGAGGTCGAGGAGGAAGGCCTGGCGATTAGGGGCGATGGTGACCTTGGACAGCACGGGCAGGTTGGCGTCGAAGAGATTGACGAATCGACCCGTCAGCTCGAGCGGGGCGGCGCTGACGGACTCGTCGAGGCAGGCGGCGATCACGTAAGGGCCGCGACGTAGGAGCAGGTGATTGCGCTCGATGAGCTTGGCGCCCGTGTGCTCGACGGCGCGCCTGAGCAGCGTGACGAGCCGGGCGGCTTTCTCCGCCGAGCGCGTGAACGCAGCGGGGTGCTTGCGCTCGACGAGGACCAGGCCCTTGCCGCATTTGTGGGCGCCTTGGCGGGGCTTGCGGGGCAGGCCCAGCGATTCGAACAGGTGCTCGGCGGGCGTGGCATACGCCTGCGGTGGCTGGTTCCACCATTCGCGGACCTGGTGGAACGGGTCGGTCTCGGCGCCGATGTAGATCAGCACGCCCCCGCGCTGGACCCATTGGGCCAACACGAGGTGGACGCCCGGCTGCAGGGGCTTCATGAATTCGTAGCTCAGCAGCAGGACCTTGTAGTCCTTCAGATAGCCCGGGAATCGGGCGACGTTGTCGAGCTGGACGGGACGGATCGGCACGCCGCGCTTCAGCGGCGGCAGGGCCAAGCCGTAGAAGCCCGACCACATCCTCAGCTCGCGTTCCGTCGCGCGAGTCACGTCGTCTTGGGTCTTGGCGACGCCTTCGGTAAACGCGGGGTTGGCCCGCTGGAACATGCCCGAGTCGGCCAGCAGGACGCCGACGCCCTCGGTCGTCTCGGGCCAGCGGACGTCGGGCTGGTCCATGTCGCGGAGCTGGTTAAAAACAACGCCCAGGATCGTGGCGTAGTCGGGCGGGATCGGCCTGGCGTCCTTGCTGCCGTGGGGGAACTTGCCGTTGAACACGCGGTTGGGCCAGGGGCAGACTTCGTAATGGTGGACGGCCGGCTGGAGCAACTGGGCGACGAGCGTGCACAGGTAGTTCTTGCGGTAGTCGTTCCAGTCGTGTCGCGGGTTGTCCTCGACGGGGTCGGCCAGGAACCACATCCGCCGCCCCGTACCGCGGACCAGCTCCTGCATGATGCCGTACTCCAGGAAGGCCGTCTCGAACGTCCGCTCCTTGACCCGTCCGGCGTAGCAGTTGTGCGTGCGGGCCGTCCCGGTCCAGATCTGGGCGATGTAGCCGTCCACGCCGGGCAGGTCGATCAGGGCGGACTCGGGGCTGACGATCCGCCACTGCGTGTAGTTGATCAGGCTGTGTGTAGGAACGTAGAACCGCACCGTCCGGCCATGCTGGGTCAGGGCGTATTCCTTCATCGACGAGCAGAGGCGGTCGAGGGCGCGCTGGTAGAGGTAGTACTTCAGCTTGCTGGCGCGATACTGCGCGTCGACGCTGCGGTCGGGTCGCTGCCAGGGCTCGTTGTAGAAGATCTGCCACTCGCGCTGGAACGCCTTGCTGAACCCCCCGTCGGCCCAGAACTCGGGCTCCTCCAGGTGGATCGCGACCGCACCGGCGTCGATGGCCCGCTTGACGCCGGCCTGGAGGGAGTCGCTGAACGACACGGCCGGCACCATGTAGGGCACACGCGCGCCGTGCATGATGGGCTTGCCCGCGGCGTTGACCTGGCCCTCGTCCCAGTGCTTGCGGCCGTCGACCTTGCCGTCGAGGTAGTCCTGATACCCGCCCCAGGCGACGCCCGTCATGACCTGCGGGACGTAGCCGGCGTCGATCCACCGCTTGAGCCGGCCGACGATGCCGGGATCGACCCCATAGGCCATCACGAAGTCCGTCCGAAGGTCGTACCGCACCCCGTACGGCGCCGCCTCCTGAAACCCAGTCCGCTCGAGGGAGCGATCCGTGATGAGCATGGGCCGGGTGACCGGCCGATCAGCCTTTGCAGTCTTACGTGGCATATCGCTCGCCTCGACAGAAACACCCCACGCCACGACGGCAAGGAACGCCGAAGGGATCAGCCAGGAAGTCCAGCACGTTCGAATCACCGCAAGTCTCTCCCAACAAGGTGTCGTGCCTACGTGAACGCGTCATCGTACGAGGGCCTGGCACGCGAACCGCGTCACTTCTTGGGACGAATGACCACGCGTCGCCCGCACGGCTGGGCCATCGGCGCGATCAATACGTGCCCGTTTTTGGGGTTCCCGTCGATCGGCTCGAACGTGTGGCCTTTGCCCGCAGGTTCGAGGGTCACCTCGACGCCGGATGGATACCAGGTCTCTGGCACGTAGATTCGCGTGGGCTGCCTGGCACCAGGATCGTCGCGCCACTGACACGTCAACACGCCGGTGGCCGGTTCGAGTCGATAGCGGACGATCGTTCCCGCCACCGCCGGCGGATAGGGCCGGCGGAGCATCTTGAAGAAGTCTCGCCTCTCGGTGCCTTTCGAGAAGTACCAGAACGTGGTCCCCGCCAAGGCGTCCTCGAGCATGCGAATGGTCAGTTGGGTCACCGGGATGGCATTGCGGTGTTGGAACGCCCCCCACTCACCAAGCACCATGGGCATGTTCAGCTTCCGGCTCGCCGCCACGAGCCGACCGAGGATGAAGGCCATCCGTTCGGTGCTCGGGTCGCCGGCCCCCGGCGTCTCGGTCACGATATCGTAGGCGTGCGGCGCGAAGGCCTGCGGCGGGTCCGGCTTGCCGTCCGGGCCCTTGACCGCTCTGACGTCAGTGGGAATGCCAATGTTGGCCAGGGGGCTGGGCTCGAGGAAGAGAACGTGGCGCCGGTCCACCTCTCGGATGGCCTTACCCACCCGGGCGTACATGGCGCTGAGCTTCGTTCGCTCGAAGGCCACAATGGACGGACCGGCCGCGTCCATCAACGCACGGAACTTCTCGACGTCGCTCAGGACGTCATACATCTTGCGTCGTCCATCGCGATCGGCCAGCAGACGCGTCAGGCCGAGCACGCCCTGTGGCGCGCCCTCCGGCCCGACGATCTCACCCAGCTTCCGGGCCAGGCGCGCCGTGGTCATCAGGATCGGCGACCCGGGGAACGGCTCGTTGAGCAGGTCGTAGCCGATGACGGCGGGCTCGTTGGCGTAGCGCTTGGCCACGTGCCGCCAGGCCAGGGCGAATCGGTCCTGAATGCCGATGCCGTCAGGACCGGGCTTGTTGGCCCAGAAGCTGTCGAACGCCGTCTGGATCATCGGGCTGGTCAGGTAGGCGTCTCCCCAGTGGTCGCTGCGATGGACGTGCTGGCGGCCGGCGTCGAGCGTCGCCCACGCCGGCGCGCCGTCGCCGCCGGGCACCTTCTCGCCCCAGAGGTCCTGGTGCATATCGACCAACACGTACAGTCCGTTGGCCTTGGCCCAGGCGATCCGCTTGTCGATCCGGCGGAGGTAGGCCTCGTCGTACGTGCCGCACTCGGGTTCGATGGCGGCCCAGATGATCAGCAGCCGCACGCAGTTGAACCCCCACTGCCGCATCCGCGCGAAGTCCTCCGGCTGGTGCCAGCTGACGTAGTTCGTGGACTTGTGCTTCGCGCCGATGTTGATGCCGTTGAGGATGAGGTGCCGTCCGGCCCCGTCGACGAAACGCCCCTCCTTGACCGTCACGAAACCATCCGACGCCAGGGCCGGACTTGCCAGCAGCAGCACACACAACACGATCGACAAGACAGGCTTGCACATGGAAACACCTCGTCTGATGGGGACCACTCGACACGCCCAAGCGACGGCCACCAGCATAGCAGCCCGCGGTCGAGAAGCGAAGACGCGGTGGCCAATGTGAAAGCCCTACAGCGGTAATGATCGCATCCCCATGCATTTGCGGTTGACCAGGACGATGCTTGTCCGGCGGAGAATCCTGTATTCCTTCGTTTTTCTTGACGGATCATTAAGCTTGTGATATACTGTGATACAAAGGCGCATTGTGAATCGTGGTGTTGATGATAGGCTATGCGATATCTGGTAAGGAGGCGTGCCGTGGCGGTCAAGCGCAAGAAGGGGGCCAAGCCCAAGGGCTCGAAGAAGACTGCATCCAAGAGGACGGGGCGGACGGACGCGAAGGGCGTCTCCGCAACGGGGTCTTCGTCGGAAAGCGACCTGCTGACGATGGACCAGGCCATCGCGCTGCTCAAGACGACCCGGCCGACGTTCTATCGCTGGCTGCGGTCGGGCAAGCTCAAGGGCACGAAGGTCGGCCGGCAGTGGCGGTTCTACCGCCAGGATATCGAGCGATTCCTCCAGGGCGAAGGCCCGCGGATTGCATTGGCGGCGGACATCGGCCCGTTCATCGCGCAGCTCCGCGATCGCCTCAAGGACCTCGACGTGCGATTCACGCCCGCTGCGGATCTCAGCGGACTCCATCAGGCCGCTCACTTGATGATCCGCCTCGGCCAGGCCATGCGGGCGAGCGACATCCACCTGGCGCCGCACGTGGGCGAGGCGGACGGTCAGGCGGTGGTCAGTCTGCGATATCGCGTCGACGGTGTGATGCACCCCACGGCCGAGCTCGACCGCCGACTCCTCGCGCCCCTCATCGACCAGTGGAAGACCCTGGCCGGCTGCGACCTCAACGTCAAGGAGCGACCGCAGGACGGACGGAGCATGCTGCGGTTCGAGGAGGGCGGAGAGCTCGTCGACCTGCGCTTGAGCTTCCTTCCGTGCGCGCTGGGCGAATCCATGACGGCGAGGATCCTCGATCGGTCCGCCGTGATCCCGGAGTTGGGGCGGATCAACTACGCCCCGCACGACAAGGCGAAGGTCCTCAAGCACATCGAAGGCCCCTGGGGCCTCATCATCGTGACCGGTCCGGTCGGATGCGGGAAGACGACGACGCTCTACGCCTGCCTGCAGCATCTCGCCAGCCCGCAGATCAAGATCATGACCGTCGAGGACCCGGTCGAGTTCCTCTTCCCGTGGATGGTGCAGGTCCAGGTCAACGAGGCGGCCGGGATGACGTTCCGGGCGGCCGTGCAGTCCATGCTGCGCAGCGATCCGGACGTCATCCTCATCGGGGAGCTGCGGGACCACCAGGTCCTCTGGATCGCGCAGGCGTCGGCGCTGACAGGTCACCTGGTCATGTCCACGCTGCACGCCGAGGAGGCCGCCAAGGCGCTCACGCGCATGGTCGACATGGGCAGCGACCCGTTTCTGGTGACCGATACGACGAAGCTCGTGGTCGCCCAACGTTTGGTCCGCGAGCTGTGCCCGCACTGCAGCGCCCTTGCCACGCCGGAGCCGACGTTGATGCGCCGGGCGGAGGAATATGCCCGCCGGGGCGGCCTGAACTGGGACGCGATAGAGAAGGGATTCCGCCAGCCCGTCGGTTGCGCCAAGTGCGGCCAGCTCGGCTACGCCGGTCGCGACGTCATCGCCGAGGCGCTTGAGGTCACCCCCGAGATCGCCACCGCCCTGGCGCGCGGCGCATCGGTCGAAGAACTCCGAACGATCGCCGTCGGTCAAGGCATGACGACGCTCGCCGCCGACGGCATCCGCCGCGCGGCCGAAGGAACGACGTCGCTCGACGAGGTCGTCCGTGTGTTGGGGTTTTGACGTAGGTCAAGTCGATGTCGAGCAAGCAGCGGCAGATCTTACCCCGCGTCCTCCAGGACGTGTGCGACGCGCATCCGGATTGCGGCATCCTGCTGTGGGGGAGCGTTCAGGACGGACGGGAACGGGAAGGCTCCGACCTCGACCTCTTCGTCGTCATCGAGGAGGAGGACGATCAGATCACGCTCGACCAGGCCAGGCGATTCGACGGCGTCGCGCTGGATATCGCCTGGATGCCCGCCAGCGCGCTGCGCAAGCAACTGCACGACGAGCCCTACCTCTTCTATGGGTTCTCGCAGGCCCGGGTCCTCCACGATCCAACGGGGATCGCCAAGCAGCATCAGGACATCGCCCTGGCGTACTTCCGGGACCATCAGGACGTCGCCGATGCGTGGGAGGCTCAGGCCGCCGAGGTCCGCAAGCACAAGCTCAAGAAAGACCACGTTCTGGCATACCCGGCCTGGGACGATTTCGCCGATCACATCAGACAGATCGCCCAACGGTCGTAGACGATCGGGCAGCGTGGCTCGCCAGATGCGTCCTTGCGAGCGTAGAATGCCAATCGTCCTGAGGTGCCTCACATGGCGGCCCCAGGCATCAACGACAGGCGTCCTGATTCCGGGAGGACTGGCGTGGCCGAGTGGTTCGAGAACGAGGCGTTCTGGCGCGAGCTCTATCCCTACATGTTCACCGACGAGAGGATCGAGGCCGCCGACGAACACGTCGACAAGGTCCTCGCGCTGGTCGGCATTGAAGTGCGGACGGTGCTCGATCTCTGCTGCGGCCCCGGGAGGCATTCCATTGCCCTCGCCAAGAAAGGCCATCGTGTGACCGGCGTGGATCGCACGCCGTTCCTCTTGGACAAGGCCAAGCAGCGAGCAGGGGCCGAAGATGTTGACGTCGAATGGGTCTTGGAGGACATGCGTCGTTTCGTCCGGCCGGGGGCCTATGACCTGGTCCTGAACCTCTTCACGTCGTTCGGGTATTTCGACGACATGCAGGACGATGTCAAAGTCCTGGCCAACATCCACCAGAGCCTGAAGCCCGGCGGGGCCTGCGTCATCGACACCGTGGGCAAGGAGCTGCTCGCTGAGAGACGTCAGCCCACGACGTCCCGCGAGGAGCACGACGGTGCTCTCTTCGTGGTGCGCCATGAGATCTTCGACGGGTGGAGTCGTATCCGAAACGAGTGGCTGCTGATCAAGGACGGCAAGGTCAGCACCTACACGTTTCACCATACGCTGTACTCCGGACAAGAGCTGAAGGATCGCCTGGTGCAGGTCGGCTTCGCCAGGGCCAAGCTCTATGGCAGCTTGGTCGGCGAGGAATACGGTCCGGGGGGATCCCGACTGATCGCCGTAGGCTGGAAGGCAGGGGGATGAGTCTCGATGCGAACGACGTCCTCCTCAATACGGGTCCGATCCGCCACGCCGTCCGACGCCGGCGGCATCTCCGCCATCTTCAGCGATCCCGGCTTCCCGCTGACCGACCCGGCCGAATGCGCCATCTGGACGAATCATCGGCTGTTGGAGGGGTTCCTGACGGACGTCGCCCTGATGGGCAGACGCATCGTCGGCCATGCCCAATGGATCGTCAGCGACGAGCCCGCCCCATACGGCCGACACCTCTACCTCGGCATGATCGACGTCCATCCGAAGGTTCGCGGACGCGGTGCCGGCCGGGCCCTTATCGAAGCCGGCATCGAGCACGCCCGAAGCCTATCCTGCCCGCTGGTCAAGACGCTTTCGGAAAAGGACGCCCGAGGCTTCTACGCCAAGTGCGGCTTTGCGCGGATGGGCCGGATCGTGCGAGGCTCCATCAAGCGGCGTCGGGCCGCCTTGCCAACGGGTTGGCGGCGGGCGCGCACCGTCCCGCGCGAGGTGGTTCGTGCGCTGCCGATGCGCTTGGGCTGGGCTCAGGCGTGTTCAGCACACATGTGGTCGATATGCAATCGACCGATCCGGCTGGCGGGTGAAGCGCCGAGCGAACACCCCTGCGCCCGCCGGGTCGACGGCAAGGCCTACGTCCAACTGCGATACTGCCCCCAGGCCGGCCCGGCCGCCCTCGGGATCGCCTGGGCGCCACGGGCCGTCCGGCTCGAGACGCTCTGCGCGGTGGCGATGGCCTTGGCCCGTGACCTGCCGGTCGAGAAGCTCACGCTCATCACCGAGCTCAGCGACCGCGTCGAGTTGGCCTCGTGCTGCGACGACGAGCCCCAGACAGGTCCCGATGACGAGATCTGGTCGAGACCGGTCGAGCCGGCTTGAGCACACCCGGGCCACGAGCGCCAATCACCGCACGATTCCCGACGTGACCAACGCCACGCTCGTGGCGAAAAACGGACCTGATTCGGGCTTGCGCACCTCCGCCAGCGCGAGTCGTTCGCGCTCGTCGTAGAGCTCGCGGAGACGGGCACGCTCCGGCTCGGTCAGATAGGGCGTGGTCGGCGGGGGCACGCCGGCTTCGGCAAGCGCCGAACGGATCTTGGCCTCCGACGGCGGGAATCCCGGGGGCACGGAGCGGTACAGCCGAACGAATGTCTCGCGGTCTTCATCGCTCAGACGATGGTCGTCCCAACAGATGGTCTTCGACCAGGAATCCACCCGGAAGTCGTCCAGACCCCACGCCCGCACGATGCCCGGATACGCGACGAAGGGCCCGCCCTGCCAGACGTAGAACGCCTGATTGAGCGCGTCGTCCCACGGTTGCATGATCCGCTCGAGACGGTGGATTTCCTCCGTCATTTCCTTCGGTGCGTCCGGATGGCGGTGGTCCACGGAGTACCGTCCGCCCGCACACGCAACCGAAAGCCCCCCGCCCGGACGCAGGACGCGTTTGCACTCGCGGAAGAAGGCATCGGTGTCTGGGAGGTGCTCGATGAGCGCGTGGCTGGTGAGGGCGTCCAGGCAGTTGTCGGGTAGGGGCAGTGAGCAGGCGTCGCCCACCAGGAGTTCCACGTCGGTCAGGCCGAGCTCGTCCAGCCGGCGACGGGCGAAATCCAGTTGCCCCGTGTCCCGGTCGATGCCGAGGGTCCGGCTTGGCGGCAGGCTGGTCTCGGCGATGCGGGTCAGCAGGCCTCCCGGCCCACAACCGACTTCGCAGATGGTCCCGCGGTCAGGGAGGCGCAGGACCCGCCGCCAGTGTGCGGCCTCCTCCGGCGGGAACTTCCACCGACGTGTCCCGTACATGGTCTCGGGGGGCTGAATCAGATCGGACCAGATTCTAGTCATGGGCGACCCCACCGGCCTTGCCCTGATCGACCTTCAGCCACGGGAAGAAGTCCTTCTCCACGCGGACCATCTCGAATAGCGTGGCGATCAGCTCGTTGTTCTTTCCTGCGCGGAAGGGGTTGTGGAACTCCCAGACGGTCTTGCCGTCGGGCGTGACCTCGATCGCCCGGCCGTTGTCGCTTTCGGTCATGAGCGTGTTGCCGTTGGGCAGTCGATCACAGATGCCGCAAGACTTCGTGAAGAACTCGCCTTGGTCGTCTGCGGGGTACTGCCACGCGATCTTCTGCGTGAGCGGGTTGAACTCGATCACCTTGGACTTCCCATTGCGCCCCAGGTTGTCGAACAGAAGCATGTTGCCGTTCGGCAGCATCTTGGCGTCGTGCTGGCGCTTCCACATCCCGTTCTGCCGCCCCGAGAGCGCCCAGAGAACCTCCTGAAGGTGAAGGCTGACAACGGCGACCGTGTCGAAGCCCCAGATGGAGATGAGCACATTGCCCTTCCTGAAGCTCGGAAGCGCTTCGAAGCGGGTTCCGTCGGAGACCACGATCGAGTTGGTGTGGAAGATGTCGCCCATCCTCTGCATGTCCTTCAGCAGCGGCTTGAATCTGGAGTTCTCGAAGCATTCGAGGAGCGGGAACTCCTCCAGCATCCTGCCGCTGGGACTGAGGATCACGACCTTGTCCACGAGGATCGGGTGCGTCTTGTTGATCCGCGGCACCCTCTGCGCCTCTCGGGTCAGGACGTAGATCCTGCCGTCCTCGGCGACGAAAGCCTGATGGTGGCAACCGCATTCGTACGCCCACACGATCTGGGAATCCTTGTTGAGTTTCAGCACGCCGATGTTCGAGAACAAAGCGAGGATGTCGCCGTTGGGGTACCAATAGGCCCGCCGCCAGAACTTGCCGTGAACGGGCGTCTTGGCGACCTTGTGCGGCCAGATCTTGTCCACCGCGTAGTGCCACGTGTGCAGCACCTTCCCGTTCATGTCGGCGACGAAGGCCGCCGGCGCGTGGCCGGACGTGTACAGGTTCAGGCCGTTGTACGCCAGGTTCGGGTCGTACGTCGTGACGTTCTTCACGCCGGGCGCCTCGGTCGACCCGGTCAGATAGGGCAGCGCCATGACCCGCGTAAGCTGCTCCGATTGCTCCTTGGTGAGTTGTCCGCCGGGGGCGGGCGTTCGGGCGAGCCGCCACCGGCCGGGCGCGTCGGTCTTGCCCTCCGCAAGCTGTTCGTCAGCCCGTTGAGAAGGTCGGAGGCGTCGGTAGAGCCCCGAGTGACGAAGGCCCCAATATCCCATGGCGAGCACGGCCACCAGCAACAGGGCCGCTGTGATTCGGGTTTTCGTCATCGCGTGGACGCTCCCCGCCCGTGTGGAAGTGTGGCCTCTACAGTCGCTCGACCTTGTCCCGCACGTAGGCCAGCGCGTCTTCGGAGATACTGGACGGCACGGTGCAGCCGGCGCCGACGATCCAGCGACGCTTGCCGGTGGCCTGGGCACACGTCGCCAGGGCCTCGTCGACCCAAGGCCCGGGCCCCTCGGCGTCCAGACGGTTGCCGTCAACCCCGCCGATCACGGGGGCGTCCAGCTGCTTCAGGCCCTCGCCGATCGACAGGTTCGTCGGGTCCGAGGCATCCCAGTGGAACAGGCTGGGCCTCAGATCGGCCAGGTGGAGCAGCATGTTGTTGGACTTGCAGACGTGCAGGACGTTGAACCAGCCCTTGTCTGTGATCCGTTTCATGAGCCGTTCGTCGTAGGGACGGCTGAACCGGTCATACTGGTCGGTCGTCAGCTTGTCGGTCGTACCCCACAGCGTGGTCGCAAAGAAGATGCCGTCCACGCCGGCGGCGAAGGCGAGGTCGATGAAGTGCTCGAACGTTTCGGTGATCCGTTCCAGGCCGACCTGGAGCTTCTCGGGCTGGCCGAAGTGGTCGGCCATGTCGGTGTTCTTGCCGGCCATCTCGTCGGCCAGGGAGAGCGGCGTGAAGACGGTCATGATCATCGCCACGTCGGGGTCGAGCTGCTGTCGGATCATGCCGATCGCTTCGACGTGCTCGCCGAGCACGCCTTCGCCGGCGTTCAAGACGGGCAGATCCGCCCAGTCGTCGGGTCCCTTGATCCGATGATCGACCAGGAGGGGACCGGCCTGGGGCGCGGGGCTGAAATCGTAGCGATTGCCCCAATCCTGCACGTGGTAGCACGCGCGGGGGTTGACCTTCACGAAGTCCCAGTCGAACCGCTTCTGGAAGTCGAGCATGGCCTGCACGAGTCCGTCGGTCGTCTGCTCCAGGTCGTAGAAGTGCTGCCACATCGAGACGGCCGGCCTGTCCAGCTCCTTACCGGCCAGCGTCGCCTCCAGACGTTCCCGTCGCGTCATTGTCATGGCGTCGTCTCCTCGGCTCTGCACGTCGCGGCCCCCCTAGAACACGCCTCGAATGGTACGCCATCCAGCACCTGACCGCAAAGCGTCTCGCCCTCGGGGGCCTGCCGCCGGGCGGGCATGATGCGTCGCTACCGATCGGGAGGGCTGGCCGCCTCCTCCGTATCCGCGACCCCGATGGCGCTGGCGGAGGCGTAGGTGGGGGTGTGCGTGATGGACAGGAGGATCCGGGCGATGCCCAGCCGTGCCGCCACCCGTTCGCATTCTCCGGTCAGGCGTACGTGAGGCTGCCCCGACGTGTCGTTGAGCACCTCCATGTCCCGCCACGACACCCGACCCCGCCACCCCGTGCCGAGGACCTTGAGAATGGCCTCCTTGGCGGCGAAGCGACCGGCCACGTGGGGAACCGGGTTCCGTTTCCCCTCGACGTACGCCCGCTCGGCGTCGGTCAGGATGCGGCGGAGGAATTGCTCCGGGTATCGCTCCATCATGTGAGCGATCCGGCCGCACTCGATCAGGTCAATACCATGGGAAACGATCTGCATCGGTCGCGATCGCGCTAGGGGGCAGTCGTTGTCGGTCTCGAAACGGGCCGAGGCTGTCCTTGCTTCACCTTCTCCAACAGCTGCTTGGCGGGGAGTCGCGGCGCGCGGAACGTGCTGCGGACAGTCGCCAGGTTCTTCTGGATGGCCTCGTCATCGGGATCCAGGGCGATGGCCTTCTCGTAGAACTCGATCGCCTCGTTTAGCCGCCCGAACTGCTCGCAGCACACGCCCAGGTTGTTCTGGATCGCCGCACTCTCCGGGTCCAGCTGGCCCGCCATCTCGAACTGCTCCTGGGCCTTGTCCCACAGGCCGTTGCTCGCAAACGTGATGCCGCGCTTGTTGGCCTTGCCCGCATCTCCGCCCGTACTCAACAAGATCTTCTGTCGATCCACGTAGTGCGGGGCGATCTTGTTGACAAACCGACTGGCGACGTCCTGCGCAACGCGCGCAAGCATCGTGTCCTTGCCCTCGCCGGCCTCGGACTTCGTCGTGCTCACGGTGATCGAGTCGGAGAAGATCACCCTGGCCGACTCGACGCTGACCAGCCGGATATTCACGGCGACCGACGCCTCCTTGCCCAGCACGCGCTTGCCGGCGCCGAACGCCACCACCTCGCCGACCACGACCCCATCCACCCCCAGCAGCTTGCCGATCGAGCTGACCGTCGCCGCGTCCACCATCCCGGTCGTCCCGAACTTCTGTTCCTCGAGGATCCTGGCGACCGCACTCCGCTCCATCACCTGGAAGGAGCCCGTCTGGTCCAGCTCGGCGACGATGACGTTGGCGATGTTCCGGCCCGAGTCGGGGTCCTCCTTGTACGTCAGGTCGAGCACGGCCAGCCGCTCGATCCCGACGATCTCCTTCATCCCGGGCTCAACCGTCTTGATGGTGACGACCTTGTTGCACCCCGCCCCCGCCAGCAGGAGCACAACGCCGACGTATCTGATCGACCTGTCCATGCCTCGGCCCTTCTGTTCCCGTATGGGGGTTGGTCCGACTGGGCGATCCGCCACGGCGCCAATCCACACCGCTCGTATGACAGCATCAACAAGACAGGATGCCGGACACACGTTTCCGAGGCCCGATTCTGCCGCGCCCCGGGGATCGGGTCAAGGCTGGCAGGGGTCCGGCACGTCGTAGCGGAACTCGCCGGTGTTGGGATCGTGCCGCTCATCGACGTGCGGGTCGAGCTCGGGATCCTCGAACCCAAGCCCGTTCCAGGAGCGGTTGTCCTGGTAGACGTCCTTCGGGATGATCCGCTCTGCGTGGCCGTCAACGAAGCAGGCGTTCGACCCGCCGCGATGCCGGTCGGAGATGTAGCCGCGGTAGTTGTGCCAGGCGTACGGCTCGTACGCCCCCGTCACACAAACCGGAGCATCGAGAGCGTCGAAGGCGCCTCTGACGACTGCCCCTCCTTTTTTCACGAAATGCCCGTGCATCTGCCTTCGATTGGAGGTAGACTTTGACGGGTAGGCGTGGTCTGGTGGGTTTTTCCTGGGGGGCCTCAAGTTCCAAGAACGATGCGCAAGTCCCTGTTCAACCAGGCGATGATGGTTGTGGCCATGGCGCACGCCAAGCGGATGCTTCGCGGGTTCGTCAAGGCCACCGAGCACGCCACGCGCGTCCAGGAACGCGTCCTACTGGCGAAGCTGCGCCGCAACGCGGACAGTGACTACGGTCGTCGGCACCACTTCGCGGAGATCCGCAGCTACGCGGACTTCATTCGGAACGTCCCCATCCAAACCTACGAGGACATCCGCCCGTACATCGACCGCGTCAAGGCCGGCGACGTGCAGGCCCTGTTCGGGCCCCGCGAGAAGATCCTGATGTTCTCGCTGACCAGCGGGACAACGGCCAACCCCAAGCACATCCCGGTCACGTATCCGTTCTATAAGGAATACCAGCGCGGCTGGAACATCTGGGGGCTTAAGGCCCTGCTGGACCACCGCGAGGCCATCCTGCGGAGCATCCTGCAGGTGACCAGCCCCATGGACGACGAGCGGACCGACGGGGGCTACCCCGCTGGCGCGATCACCGGTCTGCTGGCCGCGATGCAGATGCGGATCATCCGACGCTTCTACCCGGCTCCCCTGTGCGTCGCCTACATCCGCAACCACGAGGCCCGCTACTACACGCTCACACGGCTCAGTGTGCCCTGCGATACCTCGTGGATCGTGACGGCCAGTCCCGCGACGGTCCTGCGGCTGGCCCGGACGGCGGATGGGGAACGGGAGGCCCTGATCCGCGACATCCACGACGGCGGGCTGCGGCGGGACATCGACGTGCCTGAAGAGATCCGCGACGAGCTGGCGCCGAGGTTCAGGCCCAATCCGGCGCGGGCCCGGGAGTTGGAGCGGCTCGTCGAGCAGCATGGGCGGCTGCTGCCCAAGCACTACTGGAACCTGGATTTCCTGGCCAACTGGATGGGCGGCACGATGGGCCTGTACCTGCAGGACTACCCCGCTTACTTCGGGGACGTCCCGGTCCGCGACATCGGGCTGCTCTCCAGCGAGGGACGGATGTGCATCCCGCTCGAGGACGGCACCCCCGCCGGGGTGTTGGAGGTGACCAGCCAGTTCTTCGAGTTCATCCCGGCCGACGAGTATGAAAGCGACGCGCCCACGGTCCTGCGGTCGTTCGAACTCGAGGAGGGCGAGGAATACTTCCTGATCGTCACGACTTCGTCGGGGCTGTATCGCTACGACATGGGCGATCGCGTCCGGATGGTCGGCTGGTACAACCAGGCGCCGATCATCGAGTTCCTGTGCAAGGGCAGCCACATCAGCAGCATCACGGGCGAGAAGCTGACCGAACGCCAGGTCGTCGGCGCCGTGGACCAGGTCAACGCGACGGGCCGGTGGCGGATCAACAACTTCGTGATGGCCCCGCGGTGGTCCAACCCGCCCTACTACGTCTTTCACGTCGAGCAGACGACGGGCCGGGACGCCGCTTCCCTGGCCCGGGCCGTCGATAACGAGCTGAGACGGTCCAACATCGAGTACGACAACAAGCGCCAGACGGATCGGTTGGCCCCCCTGAGCGTCAACTTGGTGCCGGACGGCTATCTGGCCATGCTCGACCAGGAGAAGCGACGGGCCGGATCGGGCCGGAGCGAGCAGTACAAGCACGTTTTCCTCTACACCATCCCCGGGTCTGACGACAAGTTCCCTTCCGCCGAAGGCGAGTAGGACGCCCCCCCGACGATCCCGGTATGCCGGGCGGTTTGGGCTGGCGCGCTCGGATCAATCAGAACGTGCGCTGGTCACCCGAAGATGTCATCGATGATGCCCTGGATGTCATCCGAGTCGGGCATCAGGCCGCGCTGGGCGAACAGCACCTCCAGACTCCAGCGCAGCGCCGGCGGAAGCCAGAAGATCACGTCGGCTGGATTGCGCCCGGGCACCGGGTCGCGCTTGAGACCGACGTGGCCGTCGTAATAGCCCAGGCTGCCGGACTTGATGAATTCGGGGACAGGCAGGCCTTCGGCAGAGGTGAGGTTCTTGGCTCCCGCCAGGGGAGCGCCGTGATACTGTCCAATCTCGCTGTTGAAGGCGAACCAGATGGGGTCGGCGCATTTCGGTCCGGCGATGTTGCGATTCTGGTAATGGGTGGAGTCGGCAACGTGGAACTGCCAGTGCTCGTCGACCATCATGAACATCTCGGATGGCGAGTAGACGTCGCTGGGACGCAGGATGTCCCCCAAGCCGATGAGGTCGTAGTACTGGGTCCCGTTCGGCTCCCACGGCAAGATGGCCTTCCTGCAGAACACGAACCGCGTGAGATTGAAGCTGTTCTGCGTTTTGCCGGGCGTTCGCTCGAACTCGGGACAGCGGTATAGCGTGTCAAAGCGCGTATAGGAGAACAGCGACCCGCTCTGCGGACACTTCCCTTCCGGCCAGTCGGCCTCGTCGGTCAGCCAGATCTCGTCCATGTCCTTGCTGATCCAATCCTCCAGGACATAGTGTTCGGGGCGGTCGGGCGGGTCTTCGGCGCCCGTGCAGATGAAGGGCGGTTTTTCGTCGTAGTCCTCCCCGTAGAAGAGCATGGCCCTGACCATCTGGCCGATGCGGGTAGCGCACAACGTGGTTCTGGCCTGCGCGCGGGCCTTGTTCAGGGACGGCAGCAAGATCGAGATCAGCAGTGCGATGATGGCCACGACCACCAACAGCTCGATGAGCGTGAACCCCCTGCGGTGTCGGGGCATCGAACCACTCCTCCCGCCCCCAGGCCTCCTCGGCCCCCCCCCGCCATGACCCCGTTGCCTGCTGCCCAGTGGTGTCCCCCAAGACGTGCTGGCCGGTCCCCCAGGACGGATCCAGCCACTGGAAACGTAGAAACCCATCGCGGGCCCAAGAGGCCCACGCCCCTATTTTACACGCTCATACACTCCCTGGCCATGAACTTCGCCCGCAACGACTGGATTCTCGGCATTCGCGCGCAGATACGGACAACCGCCCACGCCGGCCGCGGGGCTCGGCGGTGCTTCCCGGTTCGCTGGCGTCGAAGCGATGGGTCGACGGCGGCCCTACAGGATCCCCTCGCCGAATTCGCGCTTGGGCTTGACCTCCTCGGGCTTCGGCGCCTCGGCGGACGTGTCTTGCTCGGGTTCGGGCTCGGGCTCAGGCTCGGGCTCAGGCTCAGGCTCAGGCTTCGGAGCCTCTTCCACTGGGGCCTCTGTGGTCTGGTCGGGCTCGGCCTTCTCTTCGCGCTCCTCGGGGCGGTCGTGTCGACGGCCTCGTTCGGGACGATCGGATCGAAGCTCGGCGATGAGTGCAGCGTACTCGGCCCCGTTGTCGATCTCGGTGTCGACCTCGAGTTGGGCGGGCTTGTATCCGGGCTCCTTGGCGCGCTCCTGCTCGGACTGGTAGGCCTCGAGAATGGCCTCCTGCAGCCGCTCTCGACAGCCCATGTTGATGGGATGGGCGATGTCCGCGTGCAGCTTCGACCGACCCGAGCCGTTACGCGGCGCCCGGTTGTCGCGAAGCTTGGCCCCGCATTCGTTGCAGAACCGCGCCCGCAGGTGGTTCTTCCCCCTACACTTGGGACAATGGTCGGCGATCTTCCGGCTGGGCATGGCCACGAACAGCCCACTGGTCCCCTCGATCACCTTGATATCGCGCACGACGAACTCTCGGTCGAACGTCACGCTGCAGAAGGCACGAACACGGTCGGACTGGCTGCTGGTCAGTTTGACGCGAACTTCGCTGATCTCCATGGGGGTCGTCTCCTTTCATCACGGGTGCTCGCATTCGATCGTCCGTACGACGTGGGTTTCCAAGCCAAGTTGCCGGCTCACCTGTTCCGCGAAAGCTGTCGCTGCGTTGCGCACATCGAACAAGGCGAATAGGGCCGCACCGCTTCCCGTCAGCCGCGCCCCAGGTGCGCCCAACGCTGCCAGCTCGGCGTGCAGCGCCCCAAGTCGGGGTTCCACGGCGAAGGCCGGCGGCTCCAGCATGTTGTACAGCAATCCCTCCAAAGACTGCCCATCTCGAACCGCCTCGACCACCTCCGACGCCGCTCGCGGCGGCGCCTCGCCTGCCTGCCATCCTCGATACACCTCGGCCGTGCTCATGCCGAAAGGAGGGATGACCAACACGATCCATCCAGGCCAGTCCAAATCGACCGGTTCGACCCGCTCGCCCCGGCCGCGGATGATCGCGGGGCCGGCGTGCAGGAACAGGGGGACATCCGAACCCAAGTCGGCGGCCAGCGCCATCAGCTCCGATCGGGCCAACCCCAGTCCCCACAGTCGGTCCAATCCCACCAGCGTGGCGGCAGCGTCTGAACTGCCCCCGCCCAGCCCTGCTCCTACGGGAATCTGCTTGGTCAACGTTATCTGGACGCCCCGGTGCCGACCGTGCCGCTCGGCGAGTCGTTCGGCCGCTCGGTAGACCAGGTTGCCGGGCCCTGTCGGCAACCCCGGGCTGTCACAGGAGAGATGAATCCCCGTCTCCGGCCCATCACCCAGCGCCAGGTGATCGTACAACCCCACCGGCATCACGACCGATTCGATCTCGTGGAATCCATCCGGTCGCTTGCCCAGCACAGCCAGCGTCAGGTTGATCTTCGCCGGTGTCCTGAGCTCGACGGAGGTCGACAGTTCCGGCAAGTCTCGACGGATCTTCATCTCCCCGGCCGGCCCTGGGCTCTCGTTCAGCAGGAACCGCCACCTCCCTAAACCATTCGGTGGTCCCAGGCCCAAGCCTTCGCCATCGGGACACATCCCAGGTGTCGCCACGTCCACGAATGCGCCCAGAGTTCGGCGCACCGGCAGCATGTGTCCCTATAATGAAGCTTATAACCAGGAACCGCCGTGTCAAGGCATCATCCGAGGCCTTCCGGTAAGTTATTTATTCATAGTCGGTTACACCCCTTCCCGGCCGTGACCCCCAACGGGCGTGCGGATGGGCGGTCCCTTTGGCCTCCATGCCGCTGGACCTCACCGGGCCCTTTGTGGTTCAATGTCGCGCCCCCGGGAGCGGGCGGGACGGTGCGTCTCGGGAATTCGCCAACGCCCCGCAGCTCCCGAACCGATGATGAACGCAATGGCCAGGGCGCTTCGCCTTCCGTAAGGAGACATGACCATCAGTCGTCCCGAACCTGATAGCCAAGGACCCGATCCGGAGCCGTCCGCCTCCGGCCAGCCGGCCATCAAGCGGGTGCCCGCGTGGCACCTCCACCGACGCCTCTACGATTGGGTCCTGCATTGGGCCGAGACGCCCTATGGTGGCGTGGCCCTCTTCGTTCTGTCTCTAGCCGAGTCGAGCTGCTTCCCCGTCCCGCCGGACGTGCTGCTCATCCCACTGGTCCTGGGCAATCGCAAGAAGTGGTTCCGATTCGCGCTGGCCTGCTCGGTGGCGTCGGTGCTGGGCGGGGTGCTTGGCTACCTCATCGGATTTGGCGCCTGGAGCACCGTCGACAACTGGTTCTTCGATCATGTCCCGGGCTTCAGCCGCGACGCCGTGGTGACCACCAAGGGCGAAGACATCACCGGCATCGTCGAGCCCGGAGAGGACGAGGCGGGGCCCTTGCAGGTACACCTGCCGTCGAGGGACGTCCGGTCGGTCCCGTGCGCCGACGTGGAAGACATCCACTACGGCAGCTACAGCCGCGTACGGGAGCAGTATGATCGCTACAACTTCTGGGTGGTGTTTGCGGCGGGGTTCACGCCCTTGCCCTACAAGGTGATCACGATCACCGCGGGCGTGTTCAAGATCAACTTCCTGATCTTCCTGATCGCCTCGACGATCAGCCGCTCGGCGCGGTTCTTCTTGGTGGCGGGTCTGATTTGGCTGTTCGGCCCGGTGGTGAAGCCCTTCATCGACAAGTACTTCAACCTGCTGTGCCTGGTGTTCATGATCCTCTTGATCGGCGGCTTCGCTGTTATCAAGTACTTGTAGGGTATCGAGGCCAGGACCGGCCCGTCCGGATCGGTGCGCTGGTCAGCACGATCCGAGAAGAGCCCCCGGGAAACCCGGCAGGGGGGGGCGTCCATGCTTCGGCGCCCCCATTCGTCTACATGGGCAATCGCCGGCGGCGGATTCGCGTGCGCTCGACGACCACGACCGAGACGGCAAGCTCCGCATCTGTGATCACCTCGAGGACCTCTCGGAGCCTCTCGGTGACGTCGTTCTCGCTGTAGTCACCGTTGCGAAATAGGATCAGCCCAGGGCTGTCTGCATGCCCTAACGCCAAGAGGCGGGGGTAGTCCAGGTCCATGGTGACGACCACTCGGCCCTCGACCCGGGCGCGCTCCAGCAACTGGCTGTCGGCGGCCTGGCTGAGGCCGAGTTCGACGGCGTGAACGGCCTCATGCCCCTGCCGGCCCAACCACTCGGCCAGTCGAGGCGAGACGGGCATATCGATCAGGAATCTCATCTGGCCAGTTGAACGGTCTCGTCTTCCGCGAGGCAGGCCGCATACCGGAGGGACTCGTCAATGTCCTCCGGCTCGATATAGGGGTACGCTTTGAGGATCGTCTCTTTCGTCTCGCCTGCGGCGAGCAGCCCCAGCAACCGGGAAACTGGAAACCGGAGGCCCCGAATGCAGGGCTTCCCCGTGCAGACGTTCGGGTCGACCGTGATTCGCTCGAACTTCATGGCACACTCCCGCTCTACCAGTATCATACTGCTCGCCAAGGCTGAGACCAAAAGGCTCACGTCACAGCCAAGCGGGACGTTCGTCCCTACCGCCGGATCACCGCGGGCTCGATCCAGTTGAAGCGGTCTTGCACGTGGCCGTTCTTGCCGAAATCGACGAGCAGCTCGACCCGCTGTGCGCCCGTCAGATCGACGGAAACACGGTGGACCTGACCGTCCGGCCGGACCGCCGGGCCGTGGTGGACGCGCTTGCCATCGACCGATACCTCGACTTCCACATCGGCCATCGGGCCGGCGTCGTCATCCAGGCCGTAGGCGCACACGAGCCGCTCGCAGCCCTCGTCCAGCCCATAGACCAGTCGCGACCGGCTGTGCACGCCGATGCCCCGCTCAAACCCGCGCCCCCCGACGCGGATTGGCCCCCCCAAGACGTTGCGATCAATCCGGTGCGGCCAGCGGACGCCGAGCAGCGGCGTATGCTCAGCGACCAAAGGCTGCATGCGGCTGAGCCACCGCCACCGACCGCCGACCACCTCGACGCGCAGCACGCAATCGGTTTGGACCCGGCGCTGCACGCGCTTCGCCTCGTGGTTCACCGAGATAGTCAGCCCATCCGGTCGCCACGCCAGCTCATCCACCGTCAGCGCCGAGCCGTCGGCCAGCGTTAGCCTCGAGCGAACCGATCTGGCCTTGCCCGGCTGCGTGACAGGGCGATCCGCCTGGGTCAGCCTTGCCGCCAGAAGGACGTCGAGCCCGACCACGGTCCGTCCGGCGTCCGTCTCGAGCGCCACCCCGTTCGGATCGATCCGCTCAATCAGGCCGGTCAGGCGATCTCCGTTGGCAAGCCACAGCTCGTCGTCCTCGGTCGCGGGCCGACTGGCGATTGGCCCGAACTCACCTGCCTTCCGCGCCGCTCGTCCCGCCGGCGTGATCAGCTCGCGCAACCGGAGGATCGGCAGATCCAGCGCGCCCAGATCGTCGCGCTGGATGGCGACGATCCGTTCCGAACCGCCGACGGGCTGGCCAAAGATCGAATCCCCGTCGGTCAGCACCCAGTGCGTCGACTCCGGGTCGGGCTGCTGACGTGTCTGTCTCGTATCGATCTGGACGACATCGACCGCGGGCACGCGGGTCCGGTCGCCCCCAGCGCCCACGAGAATCAGGCCGCCCTTCAGGCCAAACGATTCGAGCCTGCCGACGACGCGCTCGGCCTGGACCGTTCGGACGACGACGGCGCCCTCGGCCCCGGATGCATCCCTCGCGCCGGACATGAACGCCAGGGCCACCAGGGCCCCCGCCGACCACCTCGACTTGACGATCTGCATGGCCATTACCGCTGGAAGATGGGCAGCAGCCGCTTGGGCACCTGCAAGATGATCAACGCCATCGCCGTGCCGTACTCGGCGCCGGCCTCCCCGCGCCAGGACCCATCAGGCGACTGACGCTCGATCAGCTCCTCCCGAATGGCCGGCCACCACGTCTGCCAATGCTCGCCACCGGCCAGGAACATCGCCTGAACCGCGTAGTAGTGCCCGTAGAAGTAGTGGGGCACGCGCCGGGTGTACTTGCCCGGAAGGAATCCCTTCAGATAGACCAGGCCGCGGTCGATGGCCTGGTCCTCGTAGACGCCCGCGTAGTACAGCGCCGCCACCCCCGCCGCCGATCGCCCGAACCCCGACGCGCCCGGGCTCAGCATGTATCGAAACCCCCCGTCGGGGTTCTGGCTTCGCCTGACGTACTGAACCGCGTCATCGATGGCCGATTTCGGAACGGCGATCCCCGCGTTCCGCGCCGCGCGAAGCGCCATGACCTGGCAGATCGTCACGCTGATGTCGGCGTCGCTCTTGATGGGCTGATACCGCCATCCCCCCTGGTCGTTCTGCGTGCGAACGATGAGTCGGATCGCCCGCCGGAGCTTCTCGCGCAGCGCCGGCGTGGGGGACGTCCCATATACCTCGGCCAGAAACAGCGTCGCGAACCCATGGCCGTACATCGGCCCGTGCGACGTCTCGGCCGCCAGCAGGCCGCTCTCGCTGGCACGGCTCAGGACGAACTGCAGACCGCCCTTGACGACGTGACCGTACTTGCCCCGTCCCGGCAGGTGGCCATCGCACATGAACGCCATGCACGCCAGTCCCGTGATGCCCACGTGTTTGCCATAATGCGATCCGCTGCCGTACGAGCCGTCTTCGTTCTGCTTGCCGGCCAGCCAGATCAGGCCCTTTTCGATTGCCTGCTCGGCCTTTGCGGTGATCTCCGCCGCGGTCGCGACCGCTTCCGGGCGAACCGGCGATGTCGTTGCCGACCGACTCGCCCGAACCCCAGGCGATAGGACCGCTACGGTCAGGAAGATCGTCCATGTCTCCAGGCGGCGTCTTGCCATGTCTGGCCTCTGCTTCTGTCTGGGGGGCGTCCCTTGCCGGCTCGCCCAATGTCCCGCCGCGCCATCATTCCGACTGCGGGCTGGCCAGCACGCGGTAGTAGCGCTCGATCCATTCGCGGTACTTCGTCAGGAAGTCCTGCCCGAATCCCTGCACGACCTCGTCCCGGTCGCGGGCGGGCAGCTGCCCCCAGCCGCGACGCAATTCGCGTAGAAGGCGACCGACGCCCGCCGCCGCCGAGGTCGGCTGCCCGTGCGTCGCCCGATCGTCGGCCATCGGCGTGCTCGAGCTCGGTTGATTCGCGTCGGCCTGCTTCGCTTCGGGCCGTTGGCGATGCCGACGCCGGCGCTCCTCTGGCTGGCTCCTCGACGTCGTCGTGGTCGGCATCCGCCGCTGCGCCTTCCGCGCCTCCTCGATGGCTTCCTCCAGGTCGCGGACGATCCCGCGCTGGATCTTCTGCGTGTCGTTGCCGGGATCGAACTGAACGGCCAGCTTGACCCGAGACGCTCGCATCCCTTCCAGCACGCGTATCATCGCGGGCTCTTCCGCCCGCCCGGTCGCGTCTCGCAGCAGCTTGCGGATCAGGGCCTTGTCGGCTTCGCTCGGCTGCGTCGCAGCCCCTGCCCCAGGCGCCGTCGTCGGACGCGATGCACTCGCCGCGTTCGCCGTGGCGCTCCCGGCGAGCACGGTGGCCAACACGACACATCCCATCGCGCGGGCGCTTACACATCGCGCGGCGCGACCGGCCCTCCCCGATGCGTGATAGACTCGGCGGATTATCGAAGGGGTGCCCCATCCTTCGCTCTCCTTCGCGGAACGCGAGGGGGAGCGAAGGGTGGGGGACGAAATCGAGCTGCGAGAGATGGTTCGCGCACCATTCCGTCCCCCACCCTTTCCGAGGGCCCGCGTCCCGCGGGCACTCGAAAAGGATGGGGCACCCCCCGCGTACCGGTCCGCACGTCGCGCAACACGGCTGGGGCTTCCTCGCGCCGCGTTGACGTGTTGACTTGTTGACGTGTTGCTCATCAACGCCTTCGCCTTACCTGACGGACGATGTCCTCTGTCAGCGCCCGCACTTGCTCCTGCTCCCGGCCGAGCCGACGCAGGGCCTCCAGCTGCTCCTCGCCGGTCTGCTCGATCAGCTCGTGTTCCATATCGGCCTGTTGCGTCCGGCGGTTCAGATCGGCCTGCAGCTCCCGAAGCACGACCAGCTCGGCCACCGTCGGCACGGGCTTGTCCCTCGTCGGGGTGCCGCCTTGACCCCCGCCCCCGTCGGCAAACTGATCCTGTTCGGAATCCTCGTCCGGCTTCTGCTGCAACCCGACCAGCAACTGGTCCAGTCGTTTGAGAATGTGGGCGGCCAGCTTGGTGCTTTCGTCGGCAACCCGCCGGTCGTCGAACCGCCCGGCCAATCGACCCATGTCCGCGCTGATCCGCCGCATCACGTAGTCGTAGACCCGCGCCGTCTGGACACGGATGCGGAGCTTCTCCAGGCTGGCGGCGACCTCTCGCTGCTCGCGGGCCATCTTGTCGAGCCGGCGGAGCTCGACGCGCGACAGCTCCTTGCCCTTCGCCCGCTGTTGGACCAACGCGGTCAGCCGTTCGTTCAGCGCGGCCTGACGTTCCCGCAACGCCTTCATCTCCTCGACGATGGCCTTCAGCGTCTTGGCGGCCATCTCGGCCTCGGCCTGGGCACGGAGCTTCTCCAGCGTCTCTAGGGCCTCGGTCAGTTGGCGGACGGCCTCTGCCTGTTCGGCGGCGGCCTGGTCCGGTTGGTTCTGGTCCAGCCGACTGGATGCACGGTTCATCCGCCCGCTCGCCCGCTGGATCCCTCGCGCCGGCCGGGACGCTCTATCGACCTTGGCCACCTCCTGGGAAACGGCCTCGGCCGATCGCGCCAGCCCCTGCTGTCGACGCGCCAACGCCTCCCGTTGCGCATCACCCTCCTTCGCTGACGCCAAGCCCTTCGTCTCTTCCAGCAGCTTCTTTTGATCCTCGATCAGTGCCTGCACCTTCTCGACCGCCCCCTTCAGCCGCTTGCTCAACTCCTCCAACTGCTGTGTCTGCCGCCGCTGCAGCCTGTCGAGCATCTCCCGGACGGCCTGCTCCGCCTCGCGTTGGCCTGCTTGGGCCTGAGCCATGCGGTTCTGATCGACGGCGTCGGCAGACGCCCTCATCTTGGACACCACCTGGCCCGACTCGGCGGCCTGACGCGCGTCGTCGAGGGCGGCGGCCGCCGCCGCGTCCCCCTTGCCGATCGCCCTCGACAACCGAGCCATGTTCTCCGACAGCCGCTCTGCGTCATCGGCCAGCCGACGCTGTTGGCGCGATCGCTGCCTCAGCCCTGCGCCCAGCTCGGCGGGCAGATCCTCGACCCGACGGCCCAACGTCTTTCGGCCCAGCTGCTGGGTCGACTCGGTCAGTCGCTCCTGTTCGTCGAGCATCTGCTGCACGTGCCGGACCACGTCCTGGAAATCCCCCCACCGATCCATGCTCGCCAGCAGCGACCGAAGCTCCTCTGCCGCGTTTTTCTGACTCCGACCCGCAGACCGCAGCGACCGCACTTGTCCCGCTGAGGCCTTCTCGCGACTCGCCTGCCCCAACTGATCGGCGGCCTGGGTCATCTCCCCCGACGCCAACGACGCCAGCCGTCGGGAAGCCGCCGAGCTTCGTTCGCGGACGTCCGGGTCCTTGCTGCGGTTCACGTCCAGTCGGTCGACCAGCTTGCTGAACCGTCCGCCCAGGTACCGCGCGCGACTGGCCAGGCGGGCCTGGCGGCCCGCCAGCTGCGCCACCGACTCCCGATCCAAGTCGCCCAGGCCCTTCACGGGGTTCATGTCGCCCTGGATCGTCTCGGTCTGATCCCGCGCCGCCTCCTGAGCGACGAGCATTTGACGCAGGGCGCCCTTGAGCAGCATCAGCTCGTCGCGAACGCGGTTGGCGAGCTGCTCGGCCGAGATCACCTTCAGTCGCATCTCGGCCGACCGCGACGGCGGATGCCGACGGCCCTGCAGTTCGTAGTTGTCACGTGCCAGCGCGCGATACGTCACCACGTCGCCCGGCTTGAGCGCCATCGGACGCAGGTCCCACGACCAGCTCACCGACACCGCCGCTCGACCGCTCGTGAGCTTCAGCCGCATCCGATCGCTCAGATCGAACGCCTTCGGGGCGCTCGATTGCTCGCGGACGGTACTCGCTTCGACGGCCAATTGGGTAACGCGGAAATCGTCGTCGGCCGACACCACCACCCCCAACGTGGCGGACGGCGTCACCTCCGTGACCGACTGCGGCTCGACGATGACGACGTGCGGCGGCTCGTCCTGCCGCACGGCCAACGTGTACGTCGTCCCGCCCCGATTGTCGAATCCGTTCTCGTCCACCAGGCCCACGGACATCGGCCCGGCCCGCTCGACGTCGAACGACGCCGAGAACCGCCGGCCGGATTCATCCGCCGACGTCATCGCCAGCCGGGCGCCGTCGGGCAGCGTCAAGGTCGCCCGCGACGGGCCGGACTCGGCCGGTCGCAACGGCTTGTTGGTCAGAACGTCCAGCCGAGCGCGGCTGCCGGCAACCGCCTGCGCGGGTGCGTCCTGCAGCACGATCGATCGCGGCTGCGTACTGGCCACATACGGCGGGTCCGTCAGCGTCAGTGTCGCCTGAACCACCGCGGGTCGGGGCACGACGACGACCCGAAACCGACCGCCCCGGTCGAGCGTCGAATCATCCCCCGCCTCGAACCAGTAGCTGAATCCCTGGCGAAGATCCTGAAACGCGTGGAAGTACTGCCCGCGCTTGGCGTCGAACGTCATGGCGTGCTGTTCGTGGTGGCCGTCATCGGCCTCGGTATGGACGTAGACGCGGAGCGACGTGTCCTGCCCGCGAACGACGCGAGCGCGGGCCTCGAACCACCCCCCCACGGGCCGCGTGGCGTCCTGGCTGGCCGGCTCCACCAAGACCCGTCGGGGCCACTGGACCGATCCGAATGGGTCTATGTACCGCTGCAGACCGGTCGTGACGAACCACGGCGCCGCCGCGGCGACCCCGACCACGCCGCCAGCCACCCCCCCCGCCGCGACCAGCATCAGCAGCGGCCGACGCCACCGGACCACCGTCCCCAACGGCAACCGCCCCGCCGCTTCGTTGGCCTGGGCGACCACCCGCCGGACCATCGCCGCACTGGCGCCTCTCGGCAGCTCGGCGAACCCCACCGCGCTGGCCAATCGATCCTCGAGCTCCCCGAACCGCGTGTCCAGGACCGCCGCGACCTCCCCCACCCCGATCCGCGTGATGATCGGGCGAACCACGTGCGTCCAGGCCGCCACGGCCACGCCCGCGCAAACGCATACGGCCACCACCACACGGGCGACGCCAGGCAGCCACATCAAATAATCCACAATTGCGGCAAGGAGCACGCAGATCATTCCGACGGCCAGGACCATCCCCACGCCGTCGATGATCAGCATCAGCCTGATCCGCCGACGTAGCGCCCCCAGTCGGTCCAGAAGCGGTTCGTCACGCATGCCCCAGCCCGAAACGAAACGACCCGGCTACCAGTGGCCGGGCGATCGGGTGATTCATCCAGTTCTCAGCGCTTAGACCAGTCCCAGCGCTTTGCGCATGATCCACTCTACGCCAATTATAAGCACGAACACCGCCAGCACCAACTTGGTGTCCCACAGCGGCTCGCTGATGTCGTCGGGGACCTCGACGCTCCGGTCCTCGATCTGCTCGGCGATCCGGGCCAGCTCGTCCAAGCCAACGGCCAGCCCGCCCGTCCGCCGGGCCAGCTGTCGAAGCGCATCGTGGTCGGGCTCCAGCTGACGCAGCTCGGGTCCCCTGGACACGACCTGGATCCTCGCCGACGGCGGCCGCTGGCCCGGTCGCACCACCGATGCATCCAGGCGTGCCATGAAGCTTCCCGGATGCGGCGGCGCGAACGTCCCCTCGTACGTCGCCGCGCCCTCGCCCAGCCGGTTCAAACGCGCGCGTGCCACGATCCGGTCGGCCTGGTCCGCAATCTCCACCAGCAGTTCGGCCGGCAGGGCCGTCGCCTCCGCTTTGTCCAGGACGGTCAGCGTCAGGACCACGGCATCGCCCAGGGCGTAACGAGGCCGATCCGTCTGCAGAACGAACCGACGGTCGCGACCCAGGAACTGACCCCGCGTCAGGCTGCGGATCAGCTGCAGCCAGTAAACGTCGAACAGCCTGCCGCCCACCTCCCGCCGCCATCGCCACGTCTCCTCGATGCCCGCGAATCCCGTGCTGCCCGCGCCATATCGACCCAGGACCAGCAGTGGCATCGGACCCTCGACCGTTCGGACGGTGGGGTGTTCGGCGAGCACCTCGACCCCCGGCGCCGGGCCTTGCGTCTGGGCGTGCCAGAACATGCCCGGCAGGTTGGCCACCGTTCGTTCGTTGGCGTTCGGATCCGTCTCGAAACGGAAGACCGATGACCGCTGCCCCTCGACGGTGAGTTGCAGGCGGAACTCCGACGTCAGCGGCGCGTCCGAGGGCACGGCGATTCGCGGATCGATCCGGACGGGGATCAGCTTCTCCAGCGCCGTCCCGACGTACGCGTGCGGCGACCAGCGCGGACCGGCGACCATCAGAAACCCCCCGCCGCGGTCGCCTACCCATTCGGTCAACGCCTCCATCTGCCGCGCCGACAGCCAGTCGCCCCGCGGGTCCACGTCGCCGACGATCACGACGTCGAACGGCTCGAGCTCCTCCATCGTCTCGGGGAACCGTGCGATGGGCTCGCCGCCCTCTTGAGCGAATCGCTCGTCCGCCGACAGCAGCAGGCAACTGACGACCACGGTCTCCTCGCGGATCAGCATGTTCTTGAGGTACCGGTACTCGTACCGGGGATAACCGTCGACGTAGAGGACGCGGACCTTCTCGTCGACGACCTGGACCTCGATCGGCTCGACGTTGTTGTTCGGGTTCGTCTCGAACGGCAGCGGCTCGACGCGTGCGCGGAGTCGCAGTCTGCCGGGGCGGTCCGGGCGATGGCGAAGCTCGACCTGGGCCGGGCCGGCGGACGGGCCGATCGTGACCGGTTCTTGGGCGAGTACCGCGTCATCCGGTCCCAGCAGTTGCACGTTCAGCGAGACCGGCTGGTCGAATCCGGCGGCGGCCACGCCGACGCGAACGGCCAGCAGGTCGCGCACGAACACGGTCTCGTCCGCCACGGCCGGGCCGACAATGACATCGCGCCGGCGCTCCGGCGAGCCCACGACGACCGCATGGATGGGCACGTTCGATTCTGTCGCAGCCTGTACAGCATCGTCCAGATCGCCGCCGGTCGTGCTGCGGCCGTCGGACGCGACCACGATGGCGGACAGCCTGCCGGATCGCGCGTCGGACAGGACCTGATCGATCGCGCCGGCCAGGTCGGTCTGCAGACCGGTCGGTTTGAACGCCGACAGCCATGCCTCGGCGGGCCCCAGGGCATCGCTTGGGGCTGGCGCGGCCTGCGGCCGGGCCCGGCCGGCAAACGCGCAGACGGCCAACCGGTTCCGTTCCGCCAGCGCCCGCAGACCCGACCACGCACTTCCCGACAGACCGGCTTGGAGCAGCTCGATACGCGACCGACGTGCCAACGCCTCGACCGCGCCGGGCCTGACCGACGGGGCCGAACGGGTCGCCGTCGCCGGCGCGGTCGCCGACGTTGTCCCAGGCCGGGGGGATTCACTCTGCGGCCGACGCGCTGAACCCGCGTCCCACAAGCCGAGCGCACGCGCCAGCGCGTCGGTGGCCTCGCCGGGCGGATACCGATCGGACGTGCCCATGCTGGCCGAGTCATCGACCAACAGAACGACCTGCGACGGCTCGACCCGCGTCCGCTGCAGCAGCAACAGCGGCTGCCACAGCAGCGCCAAGATCAACAACAGCAGCCCGATCCGCAGCAATCCGCCGAACAACCGACCCCACCGTCGCTGCCCGTCCCGACGGTAGATCAGCCACACCCACGCCACCAGCGCCACGACGGCCAACAGAATCGCCCATGCCGGCCAGGCGGACTGCCACCGGATCGTCAGCGGCGCCCCGCCGTCCAGACGAATCGCCTCCAGGTCCAGCAGCCATTCCAGCACGCGCGTCATGGTCATCCCCGATGGTGACCGAACCACATCGCCAGCAGCGTCTCGACCGCCGCCAGGCCCAACACGATCCACAGCAACAGCCACCCGATCTCCCGCCGTCCGCCGGCCGTCGCCGTCCTGACCGCCTCGTCCATGTCCCGGGCGTAGTCGAACGCGATCCCCAACGTCTCGCGAAGGCCGCGCGGGGAGGTCCGCGCCAGATTCCCCTCGCTCGGGTCCAGGTTCACGCTGAAGTCGAGCGTCCGCGGCCCGACGGCGAGCTTGTAGGCGCCGGGCTGGGCCGTCTGCTCGTAGCGGGCGACCACCCGGTCGGACGTCGGCTGGCTGGTCAGCGTCGCTCGGGCCCGGCCGTCATCAGGTCCGACGACGGTCACGGCCAACGACGCCGCCCGGCCCGACAGCACCTCACTCAACGGTTCGCCCACCAGCAGGTTCCGATTCGCGGCCGGGTCCCCCACCGCCCAGGCCAGCAGGCCCATCGAGAACGATACGTAGTCGCCCTTCGCCGGTAGGTTGGTCCAATCCATGTTGGCCCCGAAGCCGACCATCGCGACCCGCCCGCGGCCCACGCTTCGCGCGGCCACGGCGCAGTCGCCGTTCTCATAGGCCATCACCACGGCGGCGCCGTCCAGGTCGGTCGGGACCTCGAGCCGGGCGTAGCGGTAGAAACGGGCAAGGAACAGCCCGCTCCGCGGCTGACCGGCGAAGTCGACGATGGCGGGATGCAGCAGCCCCTCGGCCCGGAGGCGGACGAACTTCTCGCGATCCCCCTCGCTCCCGGCTAGGCCCACGATGCGGGCCGGCAGGATACCACGCCCTTCGGCGAACCCGAACCGGTTGTAGTCGTCCAGGCTGACCTGATCGCCGAGGTAGACGATCACGCTGCCGCCTTCGCGGACGTAGCGGGAGAGCCGGTCCCAGATCGGCCCGCCCAGTTGCCGGACGTTGCACAGCGCGACCATGGCGTGGTCATTGAGGGGTTCGGTCGCCAGTTCGCCGCCCATGATGACCCGCGGGCTGACCAGGACCGGGTCTGCGGGTCCGGTCTTGGGGGCCAGTGCGGCGGCGAGGTAACCGGTCTGGCCCGAAAAACGTTCGGCCCCGGGCCGGCCGTCCACCAGCAGCACCTGCACCCGATCGCGGACCGACAGCGACACCCACCGGATGTCGTCAAGCGGCAGGACGTCGGGCTCGGACCCGACCACGCGGGCCTGGACCTGGTGGCTGCCGGGGTTGGGCAGTTGCAGACGAAACCGGACCGGCCTGGTCTCGCCCGGCGCGACGGTCTGGACGGATTCGGTCCGAACGACCTGCCCGTCCAGGCCGACTTGTAGCTTCAGACCGCGGGCCTCCTGTCGACCGTGGTTGGTTACCTCCGCCGAGAGGGCGGCCGGCCAGTCGGCGGACAGGGCCGGCGCGGCCAACCTCAACGACGACAGCGTTAGGTTGTCGCGTTCGTCCGCGCCGACGTCGACGATCAAGATGCGGCCCTGCTCTGCCGCACGGCGCGCGGCGACCCGAACGGCCGACGACGGCTCGCCGCCAGGCCCGGCCCAGGCAGATGCCGTCCCATCCGTAATGACGTAGGTCACTCGGCTGGCGGGTGGCAGATCCGATTCGGACAGGACATCGGCGGCCGACTCCAGAGCGCCTGCCATGTCGGTCGTCGCGCCGGACAGCGCGCATCGTCTCAAGGTCTCGGTGACGGCTTGGCGGTCGTAGCTGGGCTTCTCGATCAGCGCCCGTGCCGGCCGACTGGCCAGGATCAGACTGACCCCGTCGTTGCGACCGAACGTTTCCACCAAACGCAGCGCAGCCGAGATGCCCCGGTCGAACGCCTGCTTGCCGTCGGCTCGGACCATCCCCATGGAGTAGGAGTCGTCCAGAACGAACAGGCGATGATAGCTGGCGCGACCGATCGCGAGCGGGCCGGCTTGACGCACCAGGGGACGGGCCACCGCCAGCGCGATCAGAACCATGATGAGCACGCGAACGGCCAGCAGAATGAGCTGCTCGATCCTGACCCGACGGGCGCTGCGGCGTTGGGCGGCGGCCAGGAACCCCATCGCCGCCCAGACCATCCGACGGTACCGGCGTCGGTTCCAGATGTGAATCAGGATCGGCACCGCCGCCAGCGCGACCGCGGAGGCGGCGATCCAAGAATGGACGAACGGCAACGTCGGCATTCCGAAATCTTCCCCACTCGCCGTCGAAGTGTCCAGCCGGGGAGACACCGACGAACGCTTCAGAGCGCATGACAGTGTGGGCGGGGGGTGCCCCGTCCTTTTCGAGTGGCCGCGGGGCGCGGCCATTGAAAAGGGTGGGGGACGGAATGGACAGTGAACTCGCTCTCGCGGCCCGATTCCGTCCCCCGCCCTTCGCTCCCTCTCGCGTACCGCGAGAGGGAGCGAAGAACGGGGCACCCCAAGATATCCCGCCGAATCTGACACGCACCGTGCGCCGTGGAAAGGCGCTGCTCTCCAGCGGGTGAGAGTCCCGCCCGGGAAGTTGGTTGTTCCACCCGGTAGCAGTCGGAACAGCCGAGGAGGTAACAAATCGGCTGAAGCTTCCGATGTCAAAGGGTCGCTGAAGGCGACTCAGCGAGCAGGCAGGCCGTAACGTGAGTGAACGCCGAGCAAGCCTCGAAACAAAGCTTGCGGACGCCGACCCCGTGGTGCAAGGGGGAAGGCCGCCGCCGTGGAAACCGAAGCCCCCACGCCTGGGCGAGAATAAGGCGGAACAACCAGGGCTCCACGGGTCCGCCGGGGTAGTGGCGACAGCATGTCTGCAAGGAGAACAGACGCAACACGGGAGACCCGCCGTGGTGGTGGCGTAGGACCACCAACCGGACGCCCGCGAGGGACAGGCCGGGCCGCGGCGGGAGTCGGACAGGCCCATAGTACCGAGGAAGCGGCTAATCCCCGCAGAGGGAAGGGGCCTGAGTTGAAGGGTCAGCGCAGGAAGCAACGCGGGAGCGATTAAGGAGAGTGACGTGAGTCTACCCCCTCCGCCTAAGCTTCAGAAGTTGCAGGCGGCGCTGCATGCCAAAGCCAAGGCATCGCCGAGGCAGCGATTCCATGCCCTGTACGACAAGGTGTATCGCTCGGACGTGCTGGCGTATGCCTATGCCTGCTGCAAAGCCAACGGCGGAGCGGCGGGTGTGGACGGCCAGACGTTCGAGGACATCGAGGCGTACAGGTTGGAACGGTGGCTGGGCGAACTTGCGGAGGCACTGAGGAGTAAGACGTACCGGCCAGAGCTGGTCCGGCGGGTATGGATACCCAAACCGGACGGGACCCGGAGGCCGCTGGGCATCCCGACGATCGAGGACCGAGTCGTGCAGACGGCCGCGATGCTGGTGCTAACGCCCATCTTCGAAGCCGACCTGCAGCCCGAACAGTATGCGTACCGGGAGGACCGGAGCGCGTTGGACGCGGTCAACCAAGTGCGAAGCCTGCTGAACAGCGGGCATACGCAGGTGGTCGACGCGGACCTGAGCGGGTACTTCGATAGCATTCCCCACGCCGAACTGATGCGAAGCCTGGCGCGACGCATCGTGGACGGCGCGATGCTGCATCTGCTGAAGATGTGGCTGGAGATGCCCGTCGAGGAGATCGACGAGCGGGGGAACCGGCAGCGAACGACGCGGAACAAGGACGACGGGAGAGGGACGCCGCAAGGCGCCCCGATCAGCCCGCTGCTGGCCAACGTGTACATGCGACGGTTCGTGCTGGGGTTCAAGAGGCTGGGGCATGAGGCCCGGCTGAAGGCCCATATCGTGAACTACGCGGATGATTTCGTGATCTGCTGCCGTGGCACGGCCCAAGAGGCCCTGACCGCGATGCGGGACATGATGTCGAAGCTGAAGTTGACGGTGAACGAATCGAAGACGCACGTATGCGAGGTGCCGGCGGAGACGTTTGACTTCCTGGGGTATACGTTCGGTCGGCATCGGTCGAACCGCACGGGGCGTTGGCTGTTGTGCGGGGCGCCGAGCAAGAAGCGTATCGCGCGGGTGTGCCGAGAGATCAGCGCGATGACGGACCGGAAGCGTGGCTACCTCAGCGAGCCCCAGATGGCCGTGGCGCTCAACCGCGTGTTGCGTGGATGGGCGGGCTACTTCTGTCTGGGGCCGATCAGTGATGCCTACCGGACGATCAATGCACACGTCCGGTACCGGTTCCGCAAGTGGTGGAGTGCCAAACACAAGACCCGGGTCAAGGGTGTTGGCTGGTACTGGAGTCCCTGGCTGGAGCAGCGTTTTGGGCTGCTCCAATTGCGATGGGATCCTTCCCGCTTGCCGCACGCGAACGCATGAACCTTCTCCGAGAGCCGGATGCGGGAGATCCGCACGTCCGGTTCGATGAGCGGGAGGTGGAAACGGGGTATGGCCCGTCTAGTGAGGCACCGGCAACCGAAAGGGCCGGACAACAGATAGGACGGGCCTAACCCACCGCGCCACCTCTCGACTCTACCGGTGCTTCACGTCAGGTCATCTTCCCGTTGACGCCCGGTGCGCCCCCGCACTACAATTCGTCGCCACACGCAGCGTGAACCACGCAAGCGACGCTGACTCGCCCCCCGTCGGCGCAACGGGAAACTTCAGCGCTGGAGTCGATTTGATGCCGTTCCAACCGTCCAAGAGATTGCAGGCGTTGCCGCCTTATCTGTTCACCGAGATCGATCGCAAGCGCCGCGAGGCAATCGCGGCCGGCAAGGACGTGATCAACCTGGGCGTGGGCGATCCGGATCGACCGACGCCCGAATTCATCCGCGAACGGATGGCCACCGCGCTGGACGACCCGCGGAATCATCGGTACCCGTTCGACGAAGGCGTCCCGGAGTTCCGGGAGCAGGCCGCCAGTTTCATGCAGGCCCGTTTCGGCGTCGAGGTGGACTGGGAGCGCGAACTGATCACGCTGATCGGCAGCAAGGAGGGGTTGGGGCATCTGCCCCTGGCCGTCGTGAACCCCGGCGACACCGTGCTGGTTCCCCAGCCCGCCTACCCGGTCTACGCCGCCGCGAGCATCTTCGCCGGCGGGGTGCCCTATCACGTGCCGCTGACCGAGGCGAACGGCTGGCTGCCGGACCTCGGCGCGATCCCCGCCGAGGTGGCGCAGAAGGCATCGCTGATGTTCTTGAACTACCCGAACAACCCCACGGGGGCGTGCGCGTCGGCGGCGTTCTTCAGTCGGGCGGTCGAATTCGCCTGCGCAAACGACCTGGTCATCGCCCACGACGCCGCCTACACCGAGCTGTACTTCGAGCAACGCCCGGGCAGCATCCTTGAGGTGCCCGGTGCCAAGGACGTGTGTATCGAGCTGCATTCGCTCAGCAAGACGTTCAACATGACGGGCTGGCGAATCGCTTGGGCCGTCGGGTGCGCCGACGTGATCGCCGCGCTGGCGAAGGTCAAGAGCAATATGGACTCCGGCCAGTTCAACGCGATCCAAGAGGCCGGTCAGGAAGCGCTGTCCCGCCTCGATGACGTCGAGGTCAAGGCCACCCTCGACATCTACCGCGAGCGGCGTGACGTCCTGGTCGACGGACTGAACAAGATCGGCTTTGCTGTGCCCAAGCCGGAGGCCACCTTCTACGTCTGGGCCCGCTGCCCCGAAGGGTACACGTCCATGGACCTGGCCACCCGCGCGCTGGAGGAGGCGTCCGTCGTGCTCATCCCCGGGGTCGGGTTCGGCGCGCCGGGCGAGGGGTACGTCCGCGCGGCCCTGACCGTCGAGGCCGACCGAATGGCCGAGGCCACCCGCCGATTGGCCGCCATCGATTGGTGAGACCTGACGAACGTTACGGAGCGCCCCCCGCCGTCGTGCCCCACGGGACCGACGTCCAACGACGCTCGCGCGCAAAGCGGTCCAGCCATTCCAGCAGGATCAGGAGGACCCACGCGATCGATCCGTAGTAGTTCGTCGGATCGGCGTCCAGGCGGCGCTGCAGGTCCGCCAGGAACCCATCCCTGAAGACACTGCCCGCTGTTGGGCTCGCAAACGCGTCGGCCATCCTCTGCCGCAGCGTCGTGTTCTGCTTCAGCCAGACGCTGACGGGCAGGCCGAACCCCATCTTCGCCTTGGCCAGAATCTCATCCGGCAGGAACCCGCGCATCGCCCGCTTGTAGAACGCCCGGAGCCGGAAACGGCGCAGGTGCCACGCCCCCGGGATCGTGCCCGCAAACGCGACCACGTCCGGGTCGAGCATCGGATAGACCACGCGGATGCCGGCGCGGGCCGACATCTCGGTGACCTTGCGCAGGTCGTTGTCGGCCACGACGAGTGCCAACTCCTGAGACAAGATGCGGTTGATCTCGCTGCAGGGTCCGGCCTGCTCGTAGTGGGCCCTGCGGACGGCCATCGGGTGATCGGTGTCCACCCTCGAAAGAAACTCAGGACAGAACACCTCGGCAGGGGCGACGGTTTCCAGGAACCCGTAGCTGGCGATCCGGTCGGGGTTGGGCGTGTTGGCCCGGCGGAGATAGCTTCGGGCCTTGCGGATCAAGCCGATTCGGTTCCCCAGCGGCCAGCCGTTCACCAGCGGCTCGATCAGTCCGCGTCGCAGCCAACGGGGAATGGCATGATAGACCTGGAAGTAGCGGTCTTGCAGGTAGTGCGGGTTGCCGGCGAAGATCTCGTCCCCACCATCGCCGCCGTACAACGTGTTCAGCCCGGCGTCCGCGGCGAGCTTCGCACACCAGTAGACGGGCACGGCCGACGAATTGCCGAGCGGCTCGTCGAACGTATCGAGCAGCGCGTCGATGACGGCCGTGGTGTCGTCGGCCGTGACCGTGCGGGTATGGTGTTCGGCCCCGAAGTGCTCGGCCGCCAGGCGGGCGTAGTGCATCTCGTCGAACCGCGACTCGCCGAACCCGATCGAGAACGCCCGAACCGGTTCGTCCGATCCGCCCGCCAGCATCCCGACCACGGTGCTGCTGTCGAGCCCGCCAGAAAGAAAGGCCCCGATGGCGGCGTCGGCCGGATCGGCCCTGCGCCGACGGTCCACCGCCTCGCCGATCACCTGGCACATGCGGCGGCCCAATTCCGCCTGCGAGCCGACCGCGTCCTCGGGAAAACGCAGCCGGCAGTACGGCCCGACCGACGTGGCCCCATCAAACACCAACGCGTGCCGCGGCGGCAGCTTGCGGATCGACGCGTAGGCCGTCAGCGGCGCGGGAATCACGCTGAGCGACACATAGTCGTAGATCGCTTGCGGGTCGAGCCCGTCGGTCACGTTCGGACAGGCCAGGATCATCCGCGCGTCCGACGCGACGATCAGCCGGTCCGCATCGTCGTAGTAGCGTAGCGGAAGGATGCTGAACAAGTCGGTGGCGGCCACGAACCGGCCCGTGCCGGCGTCCCATCGGATCAGGGCGAACTGCCCATTGGCCCGTGCCAGACCGTCCGGCCCGAACCGGTCCACCAGCCCGGCCAACAGCGCCGCATCGTTGGACGGCGCGCCAGCGTCGTCGAGGTCGAGCAGACGCTGCAAGTCCCCGCGGTTGTACAGCTCCCCCCACGCGCACGTCCATCGGTCGCCGTCGCGGTGTTGGACCGTCGGAAACACCCCCGCCTGCCCAGCGCCGACGACGGCCCAGCCCAGCGCAAGTCGCGATAATCCGAAGGGATTCAGCGGATCGCCGTGTTCGAGAAGCGATCGCTCCTCGTCCATCCGCCCGCGCTTGTCGATCCACGCAAAGAGCATGCCCCCTTGCCTCCGTGCAAGCACATGAGCGCGGCGCATTGTAGGTGCTAGGCGGAGTCATTGACAACCGAATGGCCCATGGACTAGCGTTGTGGCATAGGGTTCAGGGCTTAGGGTTCAGGACCTGGGCCGCGGCGAAACGCCGAGTCATCGGAAACGACCCGTCGAACACAGATGACCTCCCAGACCCCGACCCCTGAACCCCGACCCCCGAACCCTGAACCCCGAACCCTGAACTGTGAATATCCTCAGCACCACCCTCTGCTACCCAACGCCCGCCAACCCCAGCCAGGGCGTCTTCGTCCGCCGGCGTCTGGCGGCGTTGGCCCGGTCGGCGAAGGTCCAGGTGGTCTGCCCCGTGCCTTACTTCCCAGGCTGGTCGGCCAAGCCGCCTGACGATCTGCCCGACGCGGTTCTGCCCGTCGCGTACCCGACGATGTATTACCTGCCGGGCGTGCTCAAGACGTTGGACGCGACGTTCTATGCGTTGGCGCTTCGGAGTCGGCTGCAGACGCTCCGCCGGCGATTTCCGTTCGACCTGATCGACGCGCACTTCGTCTGGCCGGACGGCGTGGGAGCGGCCATGGTCGCCTGGAAGCTGGGCGTGCCCATCGTCGTGACGGTCCGGGGCAAGATCGTCTCGCAGGCCCGCCACGTCTTGCGCCGCCGGCAGATCGTCGCGATGCTCCGAAGCGCCGACGGTCTGATCGCGGTCTCGAACGCCCTCGCCCACCAAGTCCGTGATCTGGCCGGGGCGGGGGTGGACGTCCGCGTCATTCCCAACGGCGTGGACACCGACGTGTTCAGGCCGGCCGATCCTGTCGCTGCCCGGCAGGCCTTGGGCCTCTCGCCGGACGCGCGGTACGTCGTCAGCGTGGGACAGGTCCGTGAGATCAAAGGCTTCGACCGCCTCGTCGAGGTCCTGCCCGAGGTCCGCCGTCGGGCGGGTGACGTGCGGCTGATCCTCGTGGGGCCCGGGATCGGCGAGACGGGCTACGAGCGCAAGGTGCATCGACTGATCCAGCGGCATGGTCTGCAGGAAGCTGTCGACCTCGTCGGCCCCAAGGACCCCGAGACGGTCGCGCGATACCTGGCCGCCGCCGACGTCTTTGCGCTGGCCACGCGGAGCGAGGGATGGTGCAATGCCATCCATGAGGCCCTGGCCGTCGGCGCGCCCGTCGTGACGACCGACGTCGGCGGCAACCGCGAGCTGGTGGGTTCGGACGACCTGGGGCGGCTCGTGCCGTTCGGTCAGCCGAGCGCGCTGGCCGATGGGCTAATCGACGCGCTGGCACGGACCTGGGATCGACAGGCGATCTCCGCCGCGGGCGGGCAGAGATCCTGGGATCAGGTGGCGGCCGAGACGCTCCGCGTCTTTGAGGAGATCCTGGCGCGCCGGTCGACGTCGGAACGGACCCCCGCATGAACGCGTCATTGGTCAAGTACCTGGTCCTTCCGCTGCACGAGCACCTGATCGGTCGGGCGACCTTCGATCGGCTCGTCGAGTTGGAGCGTTCACAGTGGTGGTCGCTCGAGCGGCTGCGCGACCTCCAGGTCCGCAAGCTTCGCCGCCTCCTGTCCCACGCGTGGCGGCATTGTCCGTTCTACCGCCGTCGGTTAGCCGACTGCGGGTTCCGGCCGCAAGACGTCAGCGAGGTGGACTACCTCCGACGACTGCCCCTGCTGACCAAGCAGCACATCCGGGAGCACCGTCGCGAGATGCGCTGGCCGAACGTCCCCGGCGGCCTGCAGCGGTACAACACCGGCGGCAGCACGGGCGAGCCGCTGATCTTCGAATTCGATCTCGGTCGCCAGGCCTACGACCAGGCGGCCCGCATGCGGACGCATCGATGGTTCGGCGCAGACGTCGGCGATCGGGAGGTCTATGTGTGGGGATCGCCCGTCGAGCTTGGCCGGCAGGATCGCATCAAATCCCTCCGCGACCGGCTGACGAATCAGTTGCTGCTCAGCGCGTTCGAGATGTCGCCCGAGCGAATGGACGCCTACCTCGACCGGATCGAAGGCTATGATCCGGTCAGCCTGTTCGGCTATCCAAGCAGCCTGGCCCTACTGTGCCAACACGCCGCAGGGCGCGGCCGACGATTATGTCTTCGACGACTCCGCGCGGTTTTCGTTACGGGCGAACGGCTCTACGACCACCAGCGTGAACCGATCGAGACGTGCTTCGGCGTACCGGTGGCGGATGGCTATGGCAGCCGGGAGGCCGGCTTCATCGCCCATCAGTGCCCCACCGGCTCGATGCACGTCACCAGCGAGAACATCATCCTCGAGATCCTGGACGATGACGGCGAGCCGGTTCCCGTGGGCGAGCCCGGACAGATCGTCGTGACCCATCTGGACACGTTCGGCCTGCCGTTCATCCGATACTGCACGGGGGACACGGGTCGATTGGCCGACGGGGTGTGCGCCTGCGGACGGGGGCTCGAGCGGATGGCCGTCGTCGAAGGTCGGCACACCGACTTCGTCCTGTCCGCCGACGGGACCGTCCGGCATGCCCTGGGGCTGATCTACGTCCTGCGAGACATCGACGCCGTGCGGCAGTTTCAGATCGTCCAGTCGGCCAATCTGGACCTGGACGTCCATGTCGTCAGTGACGGGCCGCTGTCCTCCCGCGACCGCGAAGGCATCGAGCAAGGCCTGCGAGCGCAGATGGGCCCCGGGTTGGCGATTCGAATTCACTCGGTCGATCGGATCGAGCTGGCCGCCAGCGGGAAGTACCGATACGTCATCTCTGAAGCGCCGCGCCCTGGCGGCGATTGACGGGCGCTAGGCCGCCTTCTTCGTGGTGGGTGATGACGGCTTGCCCAGGCGCTTCAGCGCCTTGCGAGCCTCGTCTGCCATGGCCTTGTCCTTGGACGCTCCGGCCACGTGTTGGAAGTGCAACCGTGCCATCTGAGTCGCCCCGGTCGCTTCGTAGGCCACCGCGATGTGGTAGTGGACCCGAACGTCATCCGCGAGCGAGATGATGGCACGTTGTAGCAGTGACAGGCCCTCCTTCGCCTGACCGCGCTTCACCTGCACCCAACCCAGCGTCTCGGCGGCGGATGCCTGCCGGCCTCCCCGACGAAACGCGCCCTCGGCCAGCTTCTGGGCCCGACCCATGGCCGCGGCATCTCCGCCGCGCAAGTCGCACAGCAAATAGGCGACGTTGTTGGCAGCCGCGAGGTGATCGGGGTTGTGCTTGAGGCATCGCTCGAACCATTTCAGCGCGTCGGCCCTCCTGTCCTTGTCCAGGGCGGCGGCGCCCAGCAGGTAGGCCAGATCGGCCTCCACGCCCCCGACGGGGTCCCAGGCCTTCAGCGTCCCAACGGCCTGATCATACTCGCCCCGGGCCAGCGCGGCCCTCACCGATGCTGCTCGGGCCAGCAAGGATCCGCCGAAGCGCTTCACCATCGCGTCGGTGAGTTGCCTGGCCCGGTCGGACCGCGCCGCATCCATTCCCCACAGGGCGGCCAGGCGGACGTAGTGGGCGCCGGCGCTTTCCTTGTCGGCTTGGACGGCGGCGTCCGCCAGCCGGTAGGCGAGGGCGGGCAGCCGCAGCCGACGGGCCGCCATCGAGCCTGCCGCCCACTGACAGGCCTTCTTGCCGGCGGGCGTCGTGCTCCGCTTGAAGAAGGCCTCGACCAGGGCCCGATCGGTCCCGACGCCGACCGCCTTGCGGAGCTGCGCGACGTCGGCAGCCTTGCCCGCCGACATCCGCGCGACCGCCGCGACGGTCCGCCACGCACCATGCGCGTCCTGGCGTTTGAGCAACCCGTCAAGCCGGGCGACGCCCGCCGCCGCCTGACCATCGGCGATCTCGGCAAGCCCCAGCAGACACACCGCCCCCGGGCCCGGCTTCGGGACGGCCCGCCTCGTCGCGGCGGCGCGGCCCGTCGTCGCAGGTCGGGTCGGCGGCCCGCTGACCGCCGAGGCCAGTACCTTCCGAGCGCCCTTCCCATCCCCCCGGGCCAACAGGCACACGCCCAGACGCACCGACAAACCGACGTTGGCCGGCTGCCGCTCGAGCGTGGACGCCAGGATGTGGGTGTCGCCTGCCGCCAAGGCCCACCGCGTGTGGCCCCCGCTCGGGCTGCTGGACCGGCCCTGAGCCAGCTTGACGGCTGGGTCAACCTGGCCCTGCCGGAGCATTACGCTGAAGAGCGCCCAGGCCAGCGCATCTGACTTCGGCGCCGCGGCCGCGCCCTTCGACAGGATGTCTTGGGTCTCCTTCCAACGGCGTCCGTCCTCTGCAGCCTGGGCCCTCATCAGACAGGCGGCCGAATACTGACGCGACGTCGGCGGAATTGTCGCGAGCAGCTTGACACCCTCATCTGTCTTGCCTGTTGCGATCAGGCATCGTCCCAAGGCCACTTTTGCGTCGAGGTCGACCGGACCCGGTCTGGCGAGGACGGTAGCCAGGTCTTCTCGCGCCGCCTCATACAAACCGAGCCTGCTCAGCATCAACGCGCGATCACGGCGGGCCACGTCCTTGCCACGGGCGCTCGACGAGGCGATGGCCGCCAGCGTCTCGAGCGCCTCGTCGAACCGCCCGGCTTGAGCCCGAGCCCTTGCCAGATCGCGGCGGAGCTCGAGGGACCCCGGCCAATGCCCCAGCGCTTGTCGGTACAAGCTGGTGGCCTCGTCCGGCTGTCCCGCTTTCCGGCGCAGGTCTCCCTTGGCCCGCCAAGGCCAGACCGCGCGGGGCAGTCTTCTGGCGATTCGGTCGTACATGCGGGATGCGTCGTCCACCTGCCCGATTCGCTCGTAAGCCCCGGCCATGCGCGCGAGCAGCCAGGGCGACATCTTGGCACTGTTCGGGGACTTGGCGAACTGGTCGAGCAGGCCTTTGACCCGCCGATGCTGTCCGATCCGCATGGACAGGGCAATGGCCGCCTCCAAGCCCTTCATGCCGACCGGGCTGTCCTTCTTCATCATCTCCTGATAGACGGTCATTTCGTCCTTCGCCTTGCCCTGCTGCTGATAGACCGCGCCGATGGCCAGCCGGAGACTCGCCTCGCTCTGCCCGTCCAGCGCCGGGCCCTTGCCGGTCAGGAGCGTCTGGTAGGTCTTGATCGCCTGGCTGGGTTTGCCCGTCAGGAGCTGGATCCTGCCGATGCCGAGGGCCACGTTGGCCTGGCTCAGTTTGACGAAGCCCCGCAAGCGGTCGATGCCCTGCTTGGCCTTGCCCGCGCCGACGTACAGCTCTGCCATCCGAAGGTAGAGCGCCATCTGTTTGGGGTTGGCCTTGATGGCAGCTTCGAGCTCACCGGCCGCCTGATCCAGACGACCCAGGCGGGCCAGCGCCACGTGGGTGACGTACCTCGCCATCCAGTCTGCCTGTCCCTTCACGTCGGACAGGGCCTGTTCCGGGCGCCCCGTCAGCAGATGCTCGACGGACCGTTCGAGCGGCGTCGACGCCCGCCACCCGACCGTGCCAAGCGCGACGAGATGCCCCGTCGCCTCTGGCAGGTCGTCTTGAAGCAAGGCCAGCCGCAACGCATGCCACAACGCCGCGGGGGCACCGGGATCTTCGCTGCGAAGTCGTTGATTCAGGGCTGCCGCCTCCGCCAACATCCCCAGGTCAGCGTACAACTCCGCGGCGCGGAGAACCGTAATGTAATCGTTTTCACCGGCGACCACCGCTTGCTGGAGCAGGGCGTCCGCCCGCTGCAACTGTCCCCGGATCCCGTAGGCCTCGGCCAACGTCAGGTACACCTCCGGTGACTGATTCTTGTCGGCGGCCTGCGGACCCAATTCCCCCAGCGTCTTGTTGGACTCTTTGTCGGACAGGTCGATCGTGCAGGTCATCCGGGAGATCGACTGCTTCGGGTCGCACTTGGGCGACTTTGCGACGATGCGGTTGGCCCAGTCCGGGCGACCTAACCGGATGCAGTAGATGGCCAGCTTCCTCAGCATCGCGGGCCTTTCAGCCGCGCCCGCCTCTGTCCTTTTGACAAGCGCATCCAGCCTCTGGGCCGAGCCACCCCGCACCGCCAGTTCCGCGGCCGCTTGGAACGCGGGCATGCTCATCGGATCCCGCCAGAGACCATCGTCCAGCAGCGCCGCCGCCTCGTCTGACTGGCCGCGGTCTGCAAGGAGCCGGGCCAGCTGGAGCCGCACCTCCCCATCGTCGGGATCGAGCGACAATGCCTGGCGGAGCAGCTCGCAAGATCGATCCGCCAGGCCGCACCTGCCAGCGGCTTGGGACAACGCCTGCTTGACCTCGGGCAAATTCGGCACCTCGGCGTCCAGCGCCTCCAGAAGCTTCATCGCCTCTTGCGGCTCGTCGCGCCTCAGCAGCAACTTGCCGCGCAGCACCCGCACCTCGGGGGAGGGCTTGGCCACCGTGGCCGCCTTGGTGAGAAGCTGCTCCGCCGCGTCGAGGTCACCCGCCTCCAGTTCGATGGTGGCCTGCTCGAGCTTGATGTCCAGGTTGAAGGGGTAGTTCTTGGCGGCCTGGGTGAGGATCTCTCGGCTCAATGTACAGGCCTGCGCTCGTTCCGCACTCGTCTTGCCGAGTACCAGCGCCATCGTCGCCCGGACGCCCAGGACCACGGTCTTGGGGGTCGGCCGGGCCACCGTCGTGGCCGTCCGGTACGCCACCACCACCTCGGACCATCGCTTCGCGCGATAACACGCCTCGGCGTATACCTCGGCAAACCCCATGTCCTTCGGCGCGAGTTTGTAGGCACTCGCCAGCTCCTTGATGCCGGCGGCGCGGTGTTTGTCCGCCTTGCTCCGCCATTCTGCAGTTTGCTGCTGCTCGGCCCGAGCCTGGTCGGCGCGCCCCGCTGCGCGGGCCTGCTCGGCGCGGGCCTGATGGGCCTCCGACAGTCCCTGGGCCGCATCCGCCCGGATCGTTAGCAGCTGACCGCTCTCCAACAGGATCAGGGGATTGGCCCCCGCGGCCTTGCCGGCCTCCGCGAGGAGAGCAGCCGCCTGGTCGCACAGCCCGCTGATGCGATCATGCCGCGATGGGTCCATCCCGGCGCTCGGCTCGCCCAGGATGTGGGCCGCCTCATGCCGAAACACCGACGCTTTCTGAGTCTTGGCCAGGGGCTCGTTGGGCACGGTGGCAATCGCCTTGTCCGCCCACTGGCGGGCCTGGTCGTACTTGTTCTGGTACATGCAGGCCTGCGATATGCGAAGCATCACCGCGGCGCTGTCGGGCATGTACGTCAGCAGTTCCGTGAACAGCTCCTCGGCCCGCCGGTAGTCCTGCTGGCCCATGGCGACCCGGGCCCGACCGATGATGAGTTTCTGCTTGCGCTCCCGCCACATCCCCGGCGCGAACCAGGCCACCACCACCACGATCACCACCGCGGCTGCCACCACCAAGAGGGGCAACAGCTTCTTGTTCTTGCTAGCCATAAGTCGCTCTCACTTCAGGGCTTCTGAGAGACCGGCGCATGCCCAAATCGTCCGCGGAACCCGAGATCTGCATCCATCCCTCCGCAATATAGCTGGCGTCCCAACCGGTGACAAGCTGGGCGCTACATGCGCGGCGATTATGGGCGGGCGGTCCGAACAGCGCGCTTGCCCGCCCACAGGGCCACGCCCGTCGCACTGATCATCTTCAGTCCGGCCAGGCCTGCACAGGTCGCCCAAACGCCGATGCTCGGGACCAGCGCGACGCCCGTCAGCAAGGCCCCCACGCACGCACCCAGATGGTCGGCCGCATCGACCGCACCGGCGGTCCGGTCCGCCCGGCCGTCGAGCGCCGCGTGGATCCGCGCGGCCAGCGGGAACGCCGCGCCCCCCAGCGCGCCCGTGACGGCGACCAACCCGTACACGGTCATCGTCACGGTCCAGCCGCCCTTGGCGCCGGCAACGGCGATCAAGACGACCGGCACCACGGCGACCAAGACGGCCAACGACAGGTCGACGGCCATCAGCCACCACCGGCTCCCGGGACGACGCGCCAGCGATCGGTTCATCGCCGCGCTGCCCACGACCAATCCCAACATGAACAGACCGATCATCGCGCCAATCTGTTCGTAGACGTAGCCGCTCAGCGACTGGTACGCGAACAGCAAGACGATCTCGGCCGCCATCGCTACGAATCCCGTCGACGCCATCGACGCCAAGGCCGCCCCCGCGCCGAGGCCCCGATGCCTACCGTGCCGGACCGCTCGCGCTCCCAGCCACAGGGCCCAGGCCCCCAGCAGGAGCCCCGCGGCGAGGGACGGCCTGAACCGTCCCAGCCAGGCGAACACGGCCCGCTGAGACACGCGCGGCGCGCCCTCGGCGCGTTCGAGCCGGCGGGAACTCCGTTCCCGCATCTGCTCCTCCCACCGCTGCAGCCAGAGCAGGTAGATCCGAGGGTGCAGATCGGTGCTGACCGCGGCGCCCGCGATCGCGTCGAGCTCCGACCTGCGCTTGGCCACGAGGGTGGCGTCGAGCTGATCGTCGATGGCGAAATCCTCGGCCACGAAGTGATCCGCGGGCACCCCCCGCTCGGCCAGACGCCGCCCGAGTCGGGCGGTGTCGGTCGTCAAGACGCCAGACTGCTTGCAGGCCAGCACCCACGGATGCGGCCCCCACCCAACGACGACGTCGGCATAGGCATGTCGCAACGATCGGTAGACGACGCCCATGCACGCGGCCGACGGGCCCCGCAGTTCCGCGGGCGACGACTCGGTCTGGAAGGCTAATACGCCGTCCGGGCCCATCACCTCGGCAAGACGCCGGTAGAACGCCACGGAGTAGAACCGCGCGACCAGCGCCGAGGCGGGCGATCCGAACCACCCGATCACCAGGTCATACGGCCCATCGGTCTGCTGCACGAACCTCCGGGCGTCCCTGTGGGCCACGCGGACCCGCGGATCGGCCAAGGCATCCCGATCGCGCGGCGGCAGCTTCGGCGCGACCAGCCGCAGCGCTGCAGGATCCAGCTCGACGTAGTCGACCCGCTCGACGCATACGTGGGTCAGGACCTCCGCCAGCAGCCCGTCGGCGCCACCTCCCAACAGCAAGACCCGTCGGGGGTTCGGATGCTGACACATGGCCATCTGACCAGGCCAGCGCAGCGCGGTCGGCTCTGGGAACGTCGCGGTTGGGTGGCCGTTGGCGTACAGCTCGAACTGTCCGTCACGCCAGCCGAGCGCCAGGTCCTGGTACCGAGACGACACCGACGCGCGGAGCTCCATCCCCGACGCGAAACTCCGCCATCGCTGAAGGATGGACCACTGCTCGACGTGACGCCCTCCCCACAGAACCGCGCCGCCCAGCGCAAACGCCGCGCCGATCACCACCAGACCCCATCGATGCCCCGCGGGGCTGGACGAATCTCTCGAGCCATTCCCCGACGCCATTGGCCTGCCGGCGCGCAACCAGGCTCCCGATGCAATCAGCAAGACCACGCCGCATCCCGACGAGGCCATCACCCCACCGACCCGGCCCGCCAGCAGGAACGTAAACGCCAACCCCCCAACGAAGCTGCCCGCTGACTCCACCAGGTAGACCCACCCGATCCGGGCCGAGTCGTCCGACCCGCGTGCGGCCTTGCACGCCAGCGGAAACGCGGCCCCGATGAGCAGGCCGAACGGACTGACCAACAGCCCACTCAACCAGACCATGGTGAGCATGGGGATGTACTGGCCCGGCCCGACGTCGAGCCACGCCCGCGCGACGCGGAGCACCACGATGCTGACCGGCCCGGCGACCGCGAAGCCCGCCACCATCGCCGACAGCCACCGATCTGCCCGGCGCGTCCGACGAGCCACGCGCCCCCCCAACCCTGCGCCGATGCCCACGCCCACCAGCCACGCGAACAGAACGATCCCCCAGGAGATCTCGCCGGCGAAGAACAGCACCGTCGTCTCGCGGATCAGGATCGACTGGGTGATGACGGCCGCCGCCCCCCACGCAAGCAGGAGCACGGCCAGCACGACTTGACTTGGATGCTGCGTCGTCACAGGAGGTCGTTGTGGCACGAACGGCCCGCCGGATCAAGGCCACTCGCCGGTGAAGACCTCAGCGGCCGGGCCTGTTTTGTAGATGTGATTGTCCGCCGCCCAGTCCAGACGCAGATCGCCGCCGGGCAGATGGGCGAGGACGGCCCGGTCGGTCCGGTCGGTCACGGCGGCGGCCACGCAGACCGACGTCGCCCCCGTCCCGCACGCCAGCGTGATCCCGCTGCCGCGTTCCCAGGTGGCCATGGTCACCTCGTCGCGCCCGTCCACGCGGACGAAGTGGGCGTTGATTCGCTCGGGGAAGATACCCGCGGTCTCGATGGCCCGGCCCTCAGACGCCAGATCCACCGCCCCCAGGTCGTCCACGAAGACGACGGCGTGGGGGTTGCCGACCGACACGCACGTCATCACGTAGGTCCGACCGTCGACGTCGACCTCGCGGTCGACGATCCGGTCGCCATCGAGCGTGCACGGCAGGTCGCCCGGCCGGAGCGACGGTTCGCCCATGTCGACGCAGACCATGCGAACCTGCCCGTCAACGACCGACAGCCCCAACGTCTTGACGCCCGCGTCGGTGTCCACCGCGACGGCCAGCATCTCACCGTCCGATCCGCAGGACGACGACGTTCGTTCGATGATGGTCTGCACGTCGCCCGGATCGGTGCCGGGCACGGCATCGGGCGCGCGGTCGATCAGCCCGTGCTCGTAAGCGTACTTGGCCACGCAGCGAATGCCGTTGCCGCACATCTGCGCGCGGCTGCCGTCGGCGTTGTACATCTCCATGCGGACGTCGGCCCGGTCCGACGGACAGACCAGGATCAGCCCGTCCCCGCCCACGCCCATGTGTCGGTCGCTGATGACGCGCGCCAGGGACACGGGATCAGACACCTGCTCGGCGAAGCAGTTGACGTACACGTAGTCGTTGCCGATGCCGTGCATCTTGGTGAACTTCATCGGCCCGGGTCCTTTGACTCACCGACGCGGAGGTAGCTGCAGCCGCGCCCCGCACGCCCGCTCGACCAACGCACATCATATCAAATGCTTTGGCTTGATGTCAGCCGTGTAGCGTGCGTCCTGACGCACCGTTCTGTGCGGGGTGCCCCACCCTTCGGTCCGCTTCGCGGAACGCGAAGCGGACCGAAGGGTGGGGGACGGAATCTCCCTGCGGGGGCCGGTTCGCTCTTCACTCCGTCCCCCGCAGAACACGACAACGCAGAGAAGGGAATCGTCGTGCGGGGTACGTGACAGATTTCGTGGGCTGTATTCAGGCCCGAAGGGCCGGAGGAACGTAGCCAGGGGTGAAGGCCGCCGCCGAGGCGGCGGACGGAACCCCTGGTAACCGAGCTTCCAACCCATCAGCCCCGGCGGGGCGTAGGAAGGCCTTCCTGCGCCCGTCCGGGGCTGATTCTGCAATGGGTTTTCGACCAGGGGTTACGTCCGCCACGGGCGGACTCCACCCCTGGCTACGTTCCTGGGCCCCTGCGGGGCCATCGGTCCGCGCGAGACAGAAGGTGCGTCAAGACGCACCTTGCGTCGATCACAGCCACAGCGTTCGGACGAGGCGGACGGCCTTGCGGTACCATTGGACGGCCAGGGGGCGCTCGGCGGCCTCGAAGCGGACCCGCGCGACCGCGCCGCCGGGCAGCCGGAGGTCCGGATCGGTCGGCACGATCTCGGCGGTGATGTGGCGATGCAGCAACTTGGGTTCGTCCGGATCGGCCGTCGGGTCGAGCAGCAGGTCTTCGCCCGCCTTCATGGTCAGCGCGGGGTGCGGCACCTCCCGGCTCCCCTGCGGGCCGAGCGTCTCGATGCGGGCGGCGATCACCTCCCCCGGGCGGGATCGCAGACGGATCTCCACGGGCTGTCCTTCTGCATCGCGATACTCGTAGAGATCCTCCTGGGCGATGGCGGCCTTGAGCAGCGGGTGGTCGACGTCGGCGACGGTCATGATCTCGTCGCCCGTCTCGGCGTACCGGCCGGCCAATTCGTCCAGCCGGCCCGTGATGACCACCCCGTCGATGGTGGCCTTGATCGTCAACGATGCGACCTTCTTGGCCAGATCGTCGACGTAGCTCTGCCGGGCGGCCACGCGTGGTTCGATCGCTTGGGCCGCGGCGGGGTCGGTGACCTCCAGCGCCGAGACCTCATACTTGACCGACGCCAGGTCGGCCCGCGCCCTGCGGAGCTCGGCGACCTGCTGTTCGTTGGTCAGCCGGGCCAGCACGTCGCCGGCCTTGACCCGCTGGCCGGTCCGCACGCAGACCTCAGCAACGTGACCGGGGGCATCGGCCCGGGCGACTTGGACCTCGCGATAGTCGACGGCGGCCGTCATGTACAGTCGCATCGGGAAGTCCACGACGCCCAACAGGACCGCGACCGCGGCCACCAGCCCGGCCGTCACCAGCCCGGACCGTCCCCGCTGCGACCGCGTCGAGGCCGTGAAGAACATGTGCTTGATGCCCTTCCCGATCGGCACCACCCCCCACGCGATCAACGCCCCGATCGCCATGAACAGACCCAGCCCTTTGAGCTGGCGACTCACGAACAGGATGATGCCCACGCAGACCGCGATTCGATAGAGGAACGACGCGATGCCATAGCCCAGCCACAGCACCCGCTGACCGACCGACTCGGCCGGGCTCTCCCGCTTGTGGCCCAACAGATACCGCGCGGCCAGGTACCGAAGGTAGGCGTGCGAATTGGTCCAGAGGTTGGGCAGCTCGAGCAGATCCGACAGAATGTAATACCCGTCATACCGGAGCAGCGGGTTGCCGTTGAACAAGACCGTCGAGACGCTGGCGACGAACATGACGTTGTACGCCAGCGCGTGCGTGAGCCCGGGGTTCGTGGCCAGCCACACTATCGCCGCCAGCGACGCCAGGAACAGCTCGACGTACATGCCGGCCACCGAGACGTAGATCTTCTTCCACTTGCTGTCGAACACCCACGCGCTGCTGGCCTCACAGTAGAAGAACGGCGTGAAGACCAGAAACAGGATGCCCATCTCGTGGACCGGCCCGCCGTACTTCCGACAGACGTACCCGTGCCACATCTCGTGGAACAGCTTGACGAACGCGTAGGAGACGTACAGCAGGATCAGGTTGCTCGGCGCCAGCACGGCGTTCGCCCTGCTGATCAGTTCGGACCAGTGCGTGGCGACGATCGCGATGGCCGTCGCCAGTGACGCCAGCCAGACGACGAAGAACGCCCGACCCAGCAGCGGACGAACGTAGGGCAGCGTCCGCCGCAGAAACCGATCGGGGTCGACCAGCGGCAGGTTGATGAACAGAAAGTTGCTGGCGACCTGCAGGCCCCGTTTGCGCCGGGCCGTGCGATAGGCCTCGTACAGGCTGGTGGGGTCGAGCTGCTCGTGCGTCTCCAGCAGATTGGACTGCTGCAGGTAGTTGAGCAGTTGGGCGGCCAGCCCGGGCGAGAGCGTGTCTTCGCCCAGCTCGGCGGCCAGACGCATCAGGATCGTGCCCACCGTCTGCTCACCGTCGAGCTCGCGGATGAACCGATACTCGGTCGGGCCGACGCGGTGGTATTGGCAGGTGATGGGGTCCTGAACGATGAACCAGCTCTCGCCGCGGAAGATCTGCTCGGTGATGCGGATGTCGCGCCGCAGCTTCGGGCGAAGCTGCCGGACGTCCTGAACGGCATGATCGGGAAGCTCATCCATGTCGCTGATCGGGTATCACGCAGGCGTCCCCACGGAGTCGAGACGTCCCGGAGCCGGGCCGTCCTCGGCCCGGTTCCCCGCCGCACGCGGCGGGGCTAAACCGGGCAGGCGCGATCACCGCAAGGTCACCACCAGAACTTCATTCGGAACCAATCCACGATCCCGCGCGTCAGCACCCACCCGAGCGGCTCTCTGCCGATGCCGATCTTGGCCGTGCCCTGCATGCCCGGTCGCAGCCACCCCTCGGTGTTTTCGATGGCGGCCTCGACGACGAAGGTGTTCTTCTCGTCGCGGATCTCCGCCTGCGGTCGGACGCGCTCCACGGTGAAGGCGATGGTCTCTTCGGGGCGGGCCTGCAGGGAGAACTCGCCTTCCTGGCCGGCCTGGACCCGCGCGGCGTCGGCATCGGGCACGGCGACCTCCAGGATCATGCGGGCCAGCGGCGCCAGCTCGAACAGGACCTGGCCGCGCTGGACCGGCACGCCGCGGGCTCGCTCCAGATCGCCGCTCAGCACGACGCCCTCGAACGGGGCCGTGAGCTTCACGTGGTTCAGCTTGAACTCGAGCAGGTCGATCTCGGCCTGTGCCTTCTCGGCGCGGATTCGGGCGAGTTGGGCCTCAGCCAGCTTGTTCTTGGCCCAGAGGCTGTCCGCCTCCTTGGTGGCCTTCTGCCATTCCGCCCGGGCCAGGCCCAGTTCGTCGCGGAGCTGGTAGTCCTCCAGCTCGGCCAGGAGCTTGCCCGCGGGGACGACGTCCCCGGGTCGGACGTTGGCCTCCTTCAGGACGCCTTCGAACCGCGCGGTGATGTAGCGCCTCGGTGTGGGTTGCAGCACGCAGTCGCCCCCGACGCGGAAGGGCACGCGGACAAGGATCATCACGGCCAGGAACGCGACCAGGCCCAACGTCAGGGCCTTGGCGACCAGGTGCTCTCGGCCGAACAGTCTCGAGCCCATCCGGGCGACGGATCGGCCCGCGCGCCGAACGATGCCCTGGTCGGCCCGACGCGCCCAGTCGATCACCGGACCGATCTGGCCGGTCGCCACGGCGATCAGGCGCTCGTCGGCCGGGCTGGGCGGGCGGTCCTTGCGCCACTGGAACGTCCATACGCCGATCACGTCGTCCCCGCTCCGCAGCGGATGCGTGATCACTTGGTGGGTCTGACAGACCTCCAGCAGGTACTGGTGGGCCAAGTCGATTGGCCGGAGGCCCGCGTCGTCCTCGTCGGCGTCGGGTTGCCCGGTGTCGCCGGACTCGACGCGGCCGTTCACCGCGACGGTCGGACGGTCCGACCCCACGCCGATCGAGACGGGCCGCTCTTGTCGCAGGCATTCGGCCATCGCGTCGCGGATCGCACGGGCGGTGTCGCCACGCTTGTTGAATCGGGCCTGGCCGCTGATGGCGACCAGCTTGGCCCGGTCCCGACGCGTCCGCCATCCGACGGCGATCTGATGGCAACCGAGGTGTTGCTGCACCTCGTTGGCCAGGAAGTAGGCCATCTCCGTCGCGTTCCGCGCCGCCACCGACCGGCCGACTGCATCCAACACCACCGACATCTGCTGGCTGAGTAGCTGGTGGGCCCCGCCGAGACGACGGTGAACGTGGATCTGGAAACAGGCCGCGACGGCCTGCAAGACGGCCAAGTACGGTTCCGGCCGGCCCTGCGCGCCCAGGTCCAGCACCAGACAGGTGGCACCGAAGACCTGGTCCTGCCACAGGACGGGGGAGGCGATGGCCACCCATCGATCCGTGGCGATTTGCCCTTGGAGGTCGTTGAGGGGCTTGATGCCGGCCCGCCGGGACGAGGTGACCTCCCCGGCCAACTGGCCCAACGCACCAGGCAACGCGGGCAGGGCCGTGGTGAGCTGCTCCGGCCAAAGGGCATGGAGCAGCTTCGGCTCTGACTCAGGATCCTGCCAACGGAAGTTCGCCCCGCCCCGCGCCCCGGTCAGGCCAACCATGACACCCAGGAGCTTGTGGAGCAGGTTCGCGCTGTCGTTCTCCGTCTGGGTCAGGCCCAGCAGGACGCGCTGCAGATTGCTCAGGTCAATCGGGGTGGCGCCCTGGGGGGTCTGTTGTCCCGGGGTGCTGGTGGTAGACGACATGTCCTGAAGTCTCGCTGGCCAATCGAATAAGGTGCTGGGCGGATGACCGACACCCAGTGTATCGGCACATTGGGGCCAGGTCATCCAACCCGTCGTGCGGGTCGATCCATCGGCCCATACGGCATTCTAGGCCTCAAATCCGCGGGGGGCGCGGTCTATTCCGACGACTTGAGGGGATTCGGCCGGGAGGGTTACGTGTCAGTGCGGCGCCGCCGACCCAGGGCCAGCCCGACGCCGGCCGCCAGCAACGCCACGCTCGCCGGTTCGGGAACGGGGATCTCTCCCGAGTCGCCCGTGAAGTCGGGCATGAAGGTGTTGACGGCCAGCCACGGCACCCCACTGGCGGAAATGCCCTCGATCCGCCCGTCCAGGTCGTTGTCGACGAACTTGTCGCCGTCCAGGATGGCCATCAACTCGGCCTCGCTCAGCAGCGGAAGGGTCGTGCCGTAGTGGCTGTTGATGGCATCGATGAAGGCGTTGGCGATCAGGCCGTGGCCGATGTCGCTGGGATGCGCCCCGTCGGAGCTGAAGACGCTGGCCTTCATCTCGCCCAGGTTCGAGACGTACCACTCGGTGTTGACTTCCCAGTCGCCGATCATGTACCCGTTCTCAGCCAGGTCGCCGAAGATGGATTTTATGTCGACCAGCGCGACGTCGTGGAGGGCAGCTTCGTCGGCGATGGTCGCGTTGAAGCCGTCGATGGCCGTGTCGATGGCGGCGGCCTCGGCGGCGTCCCAGTAGTTGTCCGGGTCGGCCAGCATGTCCACGGTCCAGATGTCTGACCCCCACATCGCCACGTCGTCGAACAGGATCGCCGCCGCCATCAGCTCGCTCGTCAGGGCGTCTGCCGGCATCGGGTTGGGGCCCACCAGTGCCGTGATCTGGTCCTTGTTCAGCACGCCGGCGATGTGTTCCAGATCGGGGAAGTTGGCCACCGCCATCTTCATCCCCGGGACGGCCGTCAGCGCGCTCATCATGTCCGCGTAGTCCGTCGCGAACGAGGCCTGATCGGTCAGATCGCTGACGTTGAGCGGATCCGTCGGCCACGGGATCCCGACCTGACCCAGGAAGTCGTGCAGGACCGTTCCGTACTTGGTCAGCGTGTTGAGGAAGTCGTTTCCGCCCAGCCAGGCGGTGGTGAAGGTGGCCCCATCGCTGACGGCCGCCGAGACCTGCGTCGCGCCCGTTCGCGGCGCCAGGACGACGTCCGTCCGGTCCGACGACTCGTAGTTCGGCGGCGAGAGCGGATCGGCCGTTCGGTACAGGGCATGGTGGAGCGTCGCCCCGTTCACCGCCAGGTTGGCGCCGGCCACGAAGTTGGGGGCGTCCACGCGGCTCTGGATGTCCATGCCCGTCGCTTCGGTCAGCAGCGGGAGTTCGAAGCTCGTGCCCATCTTCTCGGCCAGATAGACGGGGTACGCGAACGGCTGGGTGCGGTAGTCGACGACCTTTCCCCCTTGCGTCCCGTGGGTCAGGCTGTCGCCGAGCGAACGGTAGACCGAAAAGTCCGCTTGTCCCGACGCGGCGCGCGACGCGACCAACGACACGCCGACCAACACCCCGAGCCCACTGACCCTCCGCGAACCGATTGTCTGAAGCATGGACTTACTCTCCCTCTCCCTCGCCGGCGCCTGGACGGCACCGGTATGACGCACAACGGTAGGAAGCACCGCATGAGAAGCGATGCGGCAATTCAAACTCACTGTACCGCTCAGCACGGTAGGCGCCAAGACGGAGCCACCTGGAATCCCCTACGGGCCAGGTCCCGGGTAGCAATGGCAAGGCCAAGGCGTTGTGGACCCAATGGCCGTGCGGTTTCGGGCCTCGAGCAGATGGCTATGACACAACGGCGTCCCCATCAGCAGGACTACCTGCCGCGGGCGTTCGGCTCAGCTTCCCCTCGGCCAATGTGTCGGGTTCCATCTCATCGGCGCGGTGGCAGGCGGCCAGGTGCTCGGGCGGCGCGCCGGCGTGGGGCTCGAGCGGCGGGAGGGCCGTCTTGCAGACGTCGATGGCGAGGGGACACCTCGGGTGGAACGGGCACCCGCTGGGGGGGTTGACGGGGCTGGGGACCTCGCCCGGCAGGACGATCCGGCGACGCTGTCGGGAGGCACTCGGATCGGGGATGGGGGCCGCCGACAGCAGGGCCTGGCTGTAGGGGTGTTTGGGGTTGCCGTAGACCTCCTCGCGGGTCCCGATCTCGACGATCTTGCCGAGGTACATGACGGCGACGTCGTCGCAGAAGTGCTGGACGACGGCGAGATTGTGCGCGATGAAGAGGTAGCTCAGCCCCATGTCAGCCTGCAGGTCGTCCAGCAAGTTGAGGATCTGCGATTGGATCGAGACGTCCAGCGCGCTGACGGGTTCGTCGCAGATGACGAACTGGGGCTCCAGGGCCAACGCGCGGGCGATGCCGATCCGCTGGCGTTGCCCGCCGCTGAACTCGTGCGGATACCGCTTCATGTGCGCCGGGCTCAGGCCGACGCGCTCCAGGAGGCATGCGACGCGTTCCTGGCGGTCCCGGCCGCGGGCGATGCCGTGCACGGTCAGGGCCTCGCCGACGATGCCGCCGACCGTCATCCGCGGGTTCAGACTCCCCACCGGGTCCTGAAAGATGATCTGGAGTTGCCGTCGCAGCTCGCGCATCTGGCCGGACGGTACGTTGAATAGATCGACGCCGTCGAAGGTGACGCGTCCCGCCGTCGCGGGGATGAGTCGAAGGATCGTCCGCCCGACGGTGGTCTTTCCGCAGCCGCTCTCGCCCACGAGCCCGAGGGTCCTGCCGCGACGCACCTTGAAGCTGACGCCGTCGACGGCCTTGACCCATCCGCTGATGCGCGAGAACACGCCCTTGCGAACGGGAAAGTGGGTCTTGAGGTCCTCGACTTCGACAATATACTCGCCGTTCTGTGTCACGCGTCGTCCCTCGACGGTCAACTGTCGCTGGGCGTCTTCCCGTCAGGGAGGCCGGCCAGCGTCGTCTCGGTTCCGGGCGTCAGGAGGGTGACCGGACACTCGGCGGCGGCCTCGAAACGATCGGCGTCGCCGCGGCCGCCGACGATGTCCCCCCAGTGGTAGGGGATGGCCAGGGCCGGCTTGATGGCCTTGACGGCTTCGGCGGCCTGGTCGGCGTCCATCGTGTACGTCCCACCCACGGGCAACAGGGCCAGACTGATCCCCCGCAGGTCGCCCATCTCGGGGATCAGATCCGTGTCGCCCGCATAGTAAACAGACACGGCGCCGAGCTTCACGACCACGCCGAACCATCCGTTCGCCTTGGGATGAAACTCCTTGCCGATGTTGTAGGCGGGCACGACCGACACCATCGACTCTACTGCCCTGTCCGGATGGCCCGGGCCGACGTCGATCTTCCGGTCCTCGATGATGTAGCTCTGACCCGGCGCGACCACGGTGACGTCGCCGCTGATCTTCGCGACGCAGTCGGACGGGGCCAGCACGATCGTGTCGTCCTTCCGTAGCTTCGCTACGTCGTCGGGACTGCAGTGGTCGTAGTGGCTGTGCGAGACGACCACGACGTCGGCCGGACCGACGCCGTCGGGCAGCTTCCACGGGTCGATGAAGACCGTCTTGCCGCCTCCGCTGACTTGGAAGCTCGCATGGCCAAACCATCTCAGCGTGATTGCCATGGCACACCTCCCGCGTCTGGACAGACACTCCGGCCCCTGGTTGTACCCCCGCGGTACACCGGCTGCAAGGCCCGATAACTCGGCCCAAGACCACATCGGCAGGAAGTTGGGCGCGAGATCACGGACGCGCGCCAGCCCATCCGCGATGTTCCCAACCCCATCGGGGCCCGCGGCCAAGCGGTCCCGGCCCCGCGGTGTGCGGGCCGACGAGCTGCTCAAGACGGGGATTTCGGCCTTGCGACCCCTCGGAATCCCTCCCTACAATAGGTAAGAGCACGCTGTGACAGCGTGACGGCGATTGTGATTGGTGGCGGAGCCCCACGGTGCTGGCCAAGCGGATCATTCCCTGCCTAGACGTTGATGAGGGACGGGTAGTCAAAGGCGTCAAATTCTTCGACCACGTCGACGCGGGCGACGTGGCGGAGTGCGCCATTCGCTACGACGAGCAGGGGGCCGACGAGCTCGTTTTTTACGACATTACCGCCAGTCACGAGGGGCGACAAATCATGGTTGACGTGCTCCGCGACGCGGCGGAGCGGGCCTTCATGCCCCTCACCGTCGGCGGGGGATTGCGGACATTGGATAACGTCCGGGACATGCTCAACGCCGGCGCCGACAAGGTCAGCATCAACTCGGCGGCCACGCAGGATCGTGACCTGATCCGCCGAGCTGCGTTGCGGTTCGGCAGCCAGTGCATCGTGCTGGCCATCGACGCCAACCGGGTCCGACGCAAGGGTCGGGAGTTCTGGGAGGTCTACATCAACGGCGGTCGGGTCCCCACGGGGTTGGAGGTGGTCGACTGGGCGCGGAGGGGCGAGCGAGACGGCGCGGGCGAGATCGTCCTGAACGTCATGAACGCCGACGGGACGCGGGAGGGGTTCGATCTGGAGATGACGGCGGCGGTGAGTGACGCGGTCGGCATTCCGGTCGTGGCGAGCGGGGGAGCGGGCAGTCCCGAACACATGGCGGACGTGGTCACCGCGGGGCACGCGGACGCGGCCTTGGCGGCAAGTATCTTCCATTTTGGCATGTACACCATTCGGCAGACCAAGGAGTTCATGGCCAGCCGCGGGATCCCCGTGCGGTTGTAGCTGGCGCTAGTGAGGAAGTGAATACGCGCATGTCGATGCTTATGGTTTTGCAGGCGGATGGGTCTTTTTTGAGCAGCTTGTTGGCGGACGCGCCGCTGGGACAGTACGCCCATCCGGTCAAACTGGCGTTGGTCGTGTTGGTCGCGGGGGTGTGGCTGGCGATGTGCGGATGGGTCGACCGCGACGCCGTCCGGGTCAAGACGAACCACACGCAATGGTTGTTCATCATCTACGGGGCGGGGGTGTTGGGGTTCATCTTCGGGGTTCTTCTGCCCTGGTCGGGCTATCTGTTTCTGCTCGGCTGCCTTCTGTACGTGCTGATGGTCGCGGCGGCGTCGGTGCTCTACGTATTTCACCGCAACAAACTGGTCGCGGTGGAGGCCCAGGTGAACCCCGGATCGATGGCCCGCCAGGTCGCGGGATGGTTCTCGGGCAAGCCGATGGAGGCGGAGATCACCGAGAAGATCCGCATCACCGACGCGCGGGGCAATCAGGTCCAGGTCCCCAGGGACAACGACGAGCAGCTCGCCTACGCCGCCGCCCAGGACCTGCTGGCCGACGCCATCACGCGCCGGGCCGCCGACGTCGACGTCGTCCCCGCCAAGGACCAGGTCCGGGTGGCCTACCGCATCGATGGGGTGGTGACCGAGCGGGACCCGCTCGACCGCGAGAGCGGCGAGGCCGCCCTGCTGTTCCTCAAACAGATCGCGGGGCTGGACGTCTCGGAACGCCGTCGGCCTCAGGCGGGCACGATCGAGGCCAGCCGCGGCATGAGCGGAACCGATCTGGACAAGCAGGTCCAGGTCGAGGTCCGCACGAGCGGCTCGACGGTGGGCGAACGAATGATGCTGCGGGTCCTGGCGGACGAGGCCAGCTTCCGGCTCAGCGACCTGGGTCTGAGCAATCTCCAGCTGGCCCAGCTCGAGGCGGCCGCCAACGCGCCGAACGGATTGTTGATCGTCACCGGGCCCAAGCTGAGCGGCCTGACGAGCACGTTGTACGCCATCCTGCGCGGCTGCGACTGCTTCACGCAGAACATCCACAGCCTAGAGCTCGAGCCGTCCATGGAGCTGGAGAACGTCACGCAGAACGAGTTTGACGGCCAGCAGGAGGGGGTCACGTTCGCCCGGCACCTGCAATCGGTGTTGAGGCGCGATCCGGACATCTTGATGGTGGCGGACTGCCCGGACCGGGACACGGCGCGGCTGATTGCCATGGCCGCTGCTCAGCGGAAGCGCGTGTATCTGGGCATGGCAGCCAAGAGCAGCCTGGAGGCGCTCAAGCGGTACATGACGCTGGTGGGGGACCACGAGCTGGCCGCCAAGCCCCTCCTGGCCGTCACGTGCCAGCGGCTCGTGCGGATCCTCTGCGAGAACTGCCGCGAGCCCTACAAGCCCGACCCCGAGATGCTGCGGAAGGCCAACCTGCCGGTCGACCGGATCGAGGCTTTCTACAAGGCCTCCGGCACAGTCCCCGACAAGGACGGCAACCCGATGACGTGTCCGATCTGCCATGGGACGGGATACATAGGTCGGACGGGCGTCTTCGAGCTGATGATCATCAATGACGAGATGCGCGAGTCCCTGGCCCGAGGCGACCTGGCCAAGGCCAAGGCCATCGCCCGAAAGACCAAACCGCCCATGCTCTATCTGCAGGAGGAGGGCCTGCGGCGGGTCATGTCGGGGACCACGAGCATGAAGGAGTTCCTCCGAGCGATCGCCTCGGACAACGGCGGGTAGGCGGTCGCCTCGGCCCGAACGGTACCGGCGTCGGCCGGGCGAATCCGGCAGAGCCGGACACCCAGGGAGCGAATGATGCTGTCACTCGGTTCAACGTTGCTCATCGTGCTCATCACCGTGAGCCTCGCCATGCGGAAAGGGCTCTACCGCACGACGATCCTGTTCTTCTGCTGCTTGATCGGGGCGGTCGTCGCCTTCGCCTTTTACGAGAACTTCTGGGCGTTGCTGTCCCATCCCTTCCTCCAGCGATTCGGGGAGGGGCTTTCGCTGATGCTGATCTTCCTGCTCGTGGCCCTGACGCTCGACCTGCTGTCGGAGCAGCTGCTGACGGGGAACATGCGGCTGCCCCCGATGGTCGATACCGTCGGCGGCGGGTTCGTCGGTTTCTGGACGGCCATGCTCGTGGTGGGCGTTCTGTGCGTCTCGATACAGATGCTTCCCTGGCAGCGATCCGCCATGGGGTTCGAGCGGATCTACCGCGACAAGAAGCACCGCGAGCGGACGCGGAGCCTGCTGCTGAGGCCCGACGCCTTCACGGTCGGCCTGGTCGGTTACCTGAGCGACAACATCTTCAGCGGCAAGAACAGCTTTCGGTCCGTGCACCCCGAGCTGCTCGAGGAGTTGGCCAGGAGCAACATGCGGGTGCAGGCCGAATCCCGGCGGATGGTGCCCCCTGACGTCGAGAGTGCCCCGTCTTTCGACGTCATCACCCTGGTGCAGATATCAGATCCGGCGCTGGACGCGGCCAAGCCCGTCAAGGACGAGAGCGGCGATTACAAGATCGTCATCCAGAAGCGGGGCAAGACGCCCGACGACGGCCATCGGTACCTGGTGGCCCGCAGCAAGCTCAGGGGTGAGGTGGCCGATCTGGAAGACAACTGGCACCGGTTCACCCCTCAGCAGGTCCGGATGGTGGGGACTCTGCCCAACGGTAAGGTGGAGCAGTACTACGCGGCCGGCTACCGCGAGCCCAGGTTGATGGAGACGATCGGTCTGGTCTCGAGCGAGCAACCGATGATGGTCAAGGGCCGTGGTGAGCATACCTTCGATCTTCTGTTTGAGGTTCCAGACGACTTCACCCCGTCCTTCGTCGAGTACAAGCGTCTGGGCCGGGCCGAGGTCCGGGGCGAGAAGATCAACGCGAAGGATACCGAATCGATCCTGGGCGGTCTGAGGTACGTCGAGCCCTTAGACAAGAGCAAGTTGGGCGCGCGGAAGATTGATAGGGAAAAGCTCCAGCAACGGCTCAAGGGACGACGACCTCGCAAGCCGTCGGCCAAACGGCGTCCGACCCCCCGGAAGCGACCCGAGGCCAGGAAGCCGGCGCCCAGAACCAAGACGCCCCAGAAGCCGAAGGCCAAACCTTCTGCGGCGAAGAAGCCCCCACCCAAGCCGAAGCCCCAGAAGACTCCCCCCAAACCTCCGCCCAAGCCGACCGCCAAGAAGCCGTCGGCCAAGCCCGCCCAAAGACAGGCCAAAGGACGGATCGCCGGACGCGTCGCGCAGAGCTACAAGTTTGGCGACGAACTGCCCTTCAAGCTCGACAGGAAGGCCGTCCGCGGGACGGATCCACAGGCGCGGGTGGCCGGCTCTAGCCTCCGGGCGGGGCACCTCTACGTCCCCGCCGCCCATGCTAAGGGAGACAAGCTGGTCGCCACCTTCGACGTGCCGAGCAAGTATCGCCTGCTGCAAGTGGAATGCGGCGCTCTCCATGCCGGGAGCACGTTGGGGCGTGCCGTCGCCTTCGCCGTCAAGACCGTCCGCCAATACGCCGTCGTCGACGACAAAGGAGAGAGGTACCTGCCGGTGGGCGAGTATCGTATCGCCACGATTGACGGCAAGAAGATGATGGAGCTCCAGTACGACGTCGAGGCCATGTCCGGCCAACGACTTCGCCAGGCCAAACACATCAAGGAGAACCAGCTGAAGGAAGGCAGCTCGATCACGTTGCTGTACTTCATCCCCCCGGGCACGCAGCTCGTCGAGTTCTCCACCGGCGGCACGCACAGAACGGCCAAGGACCCCTTGAAGATCAAGGCCCCCAGCTAACCGCAGCGGCGTCGCGGCCGACCCCAATCGCTTTGACAGGGCCCCTCGGGCACTTCATACTCCCGGCGTCAACCGAACCGCGTCACCGGTCCGGTGGACCGCAGCTACTGCAGACACGCCGCCTTGCCGACGTGCGGACCTCTCATCATGTTGCGCTGCGCGCCGCGGACCGTGACGTTGGGAGGACGATGACCATGGACCCCGCAAGCGGTCAACTGTCTCGCCGACGCTTTCTGGAGAAGACTGGCCAGGCGACGCTGGCGGCGTCGCTGGCGGGCGTGGCCTCGTCGGCGTCGGCCGCCGACGCGCCGGATCCGCCCGTCAAGTCGGACCGCAAGATCCGGATCGGCGTCGTCGGCGGCGGGTTCGGGTGCGGTTTTCACTGGCACGAGGATCCCCACTGCATCGTCCAAGCCGTCAGCGATCTTCGGACCGATCGCCGCGATCGGCTGATGAAGACCTATCGGTGTAGCACGTCCTACGAGTCGCTCGAGAAGCTCATCCTGGCCAAGGACATCGACGCCGTCGCCGTCTTCACCGGCGCGCCCGACCATCCCGCCCACTGCAAAGCCGTCATGGACACGGGCAAGCACTGCATCTGCGCCGTGCCGGCCGCGATGGACCTCGACGACTGCGCCATGCTCAAGGAGACCAAGGAGCGCAACAAGGTCACCTACATGATGGCCGAGACCAGCTACTACCGGCAGCACACGATCGCGGCCCGCAAGCTGTTCCAGGATGGTGCGTTCGGCGAGCTGTTCTACAGCGAGGTCGAGTACTACCACCCGTCAGGCGAGAAGGAGCGCCGGCGGCTGCATTACTACAAGGACAAACGGACCTGGCGGTATGGATTCCCACCGATGCTCTACCCAACCCACTCGACGGGGTTCCTGATCGGTGTGACCGGCGAGCGAATCACCGACATCTCGTGCCTGGGCTGGGGCAACCCGGAGAAGGCCAGCCTGAAGGACAACGTCTATCAGAACCCCTTCAACGCCCAAGCCACCATGGCCAAGACCAATCGGGGCCACATGTGTCGCGTCAACGTCTTCTGGGACGGCTGCGCCCACGGCGAGCGGGCGCAGTGGTTCGGCACGAAGCTGGCGTACTACATGCCCGGATCGGGCGGTCAGCCCTTCCGGCTTCGCGGGCCGGGCGCCCCGAGATGGCAGCGGCTGCCGAACTTCTGGCACATGGTCCCCCGAGCGATGCGGCGGGACAGCGGGCACGGCGGGTCGCACCCGTTCCTGACGCACGAGTTCATCGCCGCCCTGGCCGAGGGCCGCGAGCCCGCCGTCGACATCTACGAATCCCTGGCCATGACGGCCCCTGGCATCGTCGCCCACGCCTCCGCCTTCAAGGGGGGCGAGCAGATGAAGGTGCCGTGCTATGATCCGGCGTAGGGACGAGGGGGGGGGAACGTCGAAACATCAAAACGTCGAAACGTCAAAACGTCGAAACGTCGAAACGTCGAAACGTCGAAACGTCAAAACGCCGGAACGCCGGAACGCCGGAACGGCGTGAACCGTGATAAACTAGATGATCATGACGGATGAGCCGCGCCCAATCCCGCCAGGCGAGGGCCATGGCGCAAATCAGGCCGGGACGACGGACTCGATGGGGTCGCCGGCGGGCCCCGCGCCGATCTCGGCCAAGCCGGCGGCGGTTCCGTACTACGCCCCCGCACTCGTTGGCTTGCGAGTGGTGAAGCGCTTGCCGCAGCCGCCGGTGATGTCGGTGCCCATCACGCTGGTTCTGCTGTCGGCCGTCGTCATCGTGTACTTCTGCGCCGGGGGCGGCGCCTACTACCTGATGAGCGCTCACGGCGGGGTCGCCGAGGCGCTCGGCATGCAGGTCACGGTGACGCTGACCGAGTGGCTGGTGTTCTTGATGCTGCCCGTCGGGCTGGTTCTGGCCATGCGGGCAGATCTCCGCATGACCTACAGCTGGTATCGCCCGCGGCTCGATCTGACGATCCTGACCCTGGCGATGGCCCTCTGCCTCGTCGGGACGATTCAGTACGTCGGCGACCTGGCTTTCGTGTTCCTGGCCGAACCCTACGACCAGCTCCTCAAGGGGTTCCTGCCCACGACCGAGGAACGGTTCGCCCAGATGAGCCAACTGTTCGACGCCGACACCCTCGGTCAGCTGATCGTGGCCATCCTGCTCGCGGCGGTTACGCCTGCCATCTGCGAGGAGCATTTCTTCCGCGGTGTGATCCAGTCGTCACTGGACAAACGTCTTCCCGCGGGGGTGACGATCGTCATGGTCTCGGCCATCTTTGCGGCCTTCCACTTCGAGCCGGTCGGGTTCGCGGCCTTGATGCTGATCGGCCTGATGGTGGGGCTGCTGACGACGCGAACGGGGTGCATCCTGTACGCCTGCGTGATCCACCTGATCAACAATTCGGTCGCCGTGCTGATGTACAACGGGGTCACCAAGCACATCGATGGCGGGCTCGCCGGGGCCGTGGGCAGCTTCGACTCGCTGCCGATCTACATGGTCGGCGGCGCGGTGGGGATTCTAGCGTTCCTGGCTCGCGCCCCACGGCGCCATCGGAGGCGATGGCGCGACGTGCCCGACCCGGACGACCCCACGGTCTTCCGACCGGGGCGCTGGCATCGGTCGTCGTTGTGGTTTGCGCGTCGGTGGCGCGTTGCGGCAGTCGTAGCCATGATCTGCAGCGTTGCGGGCCTGTCGCTGGATGTCCGCGACCTCCGCGAGATCGCCGCCCAATCGACGACCCGACCCGCCCAAGACCCCGAGCCGGACGGTAACGATCCCGATCGGATCCATCTCCAGCAGAACGCACCGGACCCAGCACCCGGCGAGCCGCGTAGTGAATCTGAGCCCCTCCACGTGGATTCAGGGCCCGGCCGCGCCGTTCCGTTCAGGGGCGGATCGCTATCCGGGCGACCGTGCAGCGCTCTTGTCCTGTGCCCGAGCCCTTGGTGATTGCAAGGTCGCCAGGTCGGGCGGCGTCGCGGAGCCCCAAGCGGACATCGTACTCACCGAACCTGGCCCGGCGTCCGGCACGGATCAGGATGCGGTCGGCCACCCGGCAGGCCTGGTCGTTCGGCCTGCCGACGAACGGTTCGATCCCGTAGGCGAGCTCGTGCGTCAGGTCGCTCAGGAACCCACCGCTGCCCTGGATCTCTCCGGTCACGAGCAGTCGTCTTGGCACGTCCGCCGGGACGCGCCAGTAGGTGGTCAGCTCGACCGTGGTGTCCGGCTTCATCGGCGCGTCGCTCAATGGATCAACGCCGAGCAACTCGACGCCCCCCGCGAAGACCACCCCGAGCCGCTGGCGAGGCGCGGCGGCGTCCGGATCGGCATAGACCTGAGCCAGCGGAGGAACCTTGGCCGGACGACTCACCTGCCAGACCACGACCCCGCGGGCATGCCTCGTGAGGACCCACGGCGGGGCCTCGAATCGCTGAATCTCACGCGCCAGGGGGGCGTCGGGTGGACCGAACAGCGTCGACTCGCGCCCGGCCGTGTCACGCGCCCGCAGGACCAGCCACCGAACGCCGCGGTCCACGAACGCCTCTACCTGCTCAGGTCGAATCTCAGGCTCCTGGGGCCAGACATAGCAGCCTATCCGGCTGCGGTGGCCGGACAGCAGGGGAGGAAGCCAGTGTCGGCGCGCCAACCGATCGCCGGCGGGGACGTTGTCGCGGACCCAGTACTCGGCCCGGAACCGCGGACCGGGGAGGGCGAGTTGATAGTCCAAGACCAGCGACCGGGCGGCCGGCACCAGCAGCAGCAAGACGGCCCCCCAAGTGGCCAGCCGCGTTCGACCAGAGAGCTGGCAGATCATCCCCGCTGACGCCAATGCCAACGCCGGGACCATCGGCAGGGGGTAGTAGACGGTGATGACCTTCTGGGTCATCATCACGGCGCTGTAGGCCAGCACGAACACAACCAGGAGGACCTCGTACCCACGACGGCGGACCGCGCGGACCAGCGCCCAACACAGGCCCGCGCCGTAGACCCCAAACAGGGCCCAGCCGAATCCAGTTGGCAACAGGAGGGTCAAGTAGGAACGGACGGGCGTGTCGTTCAGGCCCCCTCGGTCCAGCTGCATGAACCGCCTCTGGCCCTCCAGCTGGCGAAGCGCGTCTTGGGCATCCAGCAGCAGGTACGGGTTGAGGACGAAGAAGACGACCAGCAAGCAGATCATTCCGAGCGCCAACCGACCGATCAACAACCGCAGCCACTGCCCTCGGCATGAGCCGAGGGCGTGATGGATCCACGTCGCCGCGGCCGGGGCGACCAGCAGCACGGCGTTGTACTTGACCGCGCAGGCCAGCCCGATCGCCGCGGCCGCCAACGCCGCGCGGCCGGCCGAGTCTCGCTGCCACCATCGGATCAGCGCCGCCAGTGCAAGCAGTGTGGCCAAAACGAGCAGCGGCTCGGCCTTCTGGTAGTGGCAGAAGATCACCTCGACCGGCGTGACGGCTAGCATCGCCGCAGCCAAGAGGCCCTGTCGACGAGATCCCAGCAGGCAACCGACGCGGTAGAGGACGACCACGCTGATCAGGCCGACGGTCACCATGATCATCCGCGTGAACAGGTAGAACGCGCTGGGATCGTCGAGAAACCACTGCTTGAACTCGGTCACCCCCCCCACGACGCCCAACGCCCGGCAGACCGCAAACATCGCACCATAGCAGGCGGCCAGGAAGTAGAACGGCGCCGCCGGCCAGGTGAACCAGTGCGGGTTCAGGTCGCCCGTCCCCATCCGCAGGGCGACGTTGATCAGGCACTCGTGGTCGGGTCCGGTGGGGACGGGTAGCTGGTAGGTCAGCCCGACGGACCTCAAGACGGCGGCGATGACCAAGATGAGCGCCAGCCATCGCAGAGCGGTGGCGCGCGAGACGCCGTCGCGCGAATCGGTCGGCTCGTCGGGGGCCGACGGCCCCGCTGCGGAAGGGCCAGGCGTGCAGGACGGGGTGGATTCCGACGTCGACATGTCGATCGTCCGGGCCTATCCGGAGGCGGCTCGCGCCGATCGAGCGTTTCTGCGCCGGCCGCGAAGGGCCAGCCAAACGAACGGCGCGCCCACCAACGCGGGCAGCCACAAGCTAACGGCCGTGAAGATCAGCGACGACAGAAGCGCCTCGCCTGACGCCACGCCGATCCGGCCAAACACGTACACGGCGACCGCCTCCCGGGTGCCCAGCCCGTTAGCCGTTAGCGGGATGGCCTTGGCCAAGTCCATCAGCGGCGCGGCCAACAGGACGAACGCCATGGGCACCGGCAGGTGCAACGCTCGACAGATCAGGTAGTATTGGCCGTAGGCCAGTCCGCACGCCAGCAGGGACAACCCCATGGCCGCCAGCTTCAGCCCGATCGGCAGGCGGGACGCCTCCAGGGCACGCTCGTGTCCCAGTCGCTTGCCCAAGACCTTGTTCAGGACCCAGCCCATCAACCGCCAGGGGATCAGTTGGGGCACGAAGACAAGCACGATGAGGGCAGCGGCGATCGCGCCCGCCAACATCATCGCGGCCCACAATCCCTCCGACGCCGCAGCGGCCACGCCCACCAGCATGGCGGCGATCATCCCGAAGGCCTTGTCGATGATGACCACGCTGAGCACGATTTCCTTGGCCAGGCCGTATCGATAGCCGTAGTACGCCTTGGCCACGTCGCCCAGATTACTCGGCAGCAGGACGTTCAGCGACGTCCCGACGAACGTGATGATCGTCGCCCGACGCAAACCCAGCCGGACCCCCGATTTGCCCAGGATGCGGTCGAGCCTGAACCCGCGTGTCGCCATCGCGACCGGCATCAGGGCGGCCGCTAACGCCAGGTACCGCGGGTCCACCTGCCCGATCGTGCCGAGCAGGTCGGCCTGTCGGGCCGAACTCCACAGCACCGCCAGGATGGCGATCGAGACGCCCAGACTGACGAGCTTCCCGATCCACCCCCCCGACGCCGTCGGCGCGCCGACAGAGGTCAGATCAGCGTCGTCGTTGCCGGAAGGAGCAAGCGTGGCGATGGACTTCGTCTCCTGACACAAGCGCTGCGGCGAGCACGGACCATGCCACCGTGCGCGTCAGACCTGGCGATTCTGATTACCCGCTATCCCGCGGTGAATCAAGGCGGGGGGGGCTTTTGACATGGTTAGGCCCCCCAGATATGGTGGACTTGGCGGGCGGGCGCAAAGGCCACGTGGAAGGCTGTAGATGGACCGCGAACGGCGCTGGACTCGAAAGAAGCGGTTCTGGATACCGGGCCTGTTGCTCGTGGGTCTGGCCGGCTACGTGGCGGGGGACTACTACGAGCCGGCGGTCGTTCTGCTCGAGCCCGATCGCGCCTGGGGCCTGCCCTGCCTGAGCGCGGAGGACCTGGTCATCCAAGGCCGCGACGCCGCGGGCGACACGTGGGCGACGCGCGGGATGTGGGCCTACCGCCGTCGAAAGGGCGACGACCAGTTCGTCCGCCAGTATCACATCCCCACCGGGTGCTCCAGGTATTGGCTGTTGAACCTATCGCTGGTCCGCCGGCTGGCGCACCGTGACGAATGCGTCGAGCTGCTGCCGCTGCCGGACGGGGCCGTTTGCGTGATGTCGGGCGGCCACATGTGGCACAGACCAGCCGCGGGCGCCGCCTTCACCAAGGCCCTGACGCTCCGCCACTATGGGGTTGGGATCGGACGGGGCGTCTTCCATGCCGGGCTGACCCGGCTGAGCGACGGCACGATTCTGTTCGGAGAGTACTTCCGCAACCACCAACGAACCGACGTCTGCATTCATGCCAGCAGGGACAACGGCAAGAGCTGGGAGGTGACACACCGGTTCGAGCCTGGCGAGATCCGGCACGTCCACGCGGTTCAGCGAGACCCGTACAGCGACAAGGCCTGGATCTGCGTGGGGGATGCCGACACCCAGTCGATGATCGCCTGGACGACCGACGCGGGCAAGACGCTGCATCCGATTGGTCGGGGCAGTCAGGTGTGGCGCACGTGTCAGCTGGCCTTCACGAAGGACGCCGTCTACTGGGGGGCCGACACGGGAAAGCCGTCGGTCTCCGGCATCTACCGCTGGGACCGCAAGACCCACCAACTGACCAAGCTCGCCGACGTGCCGGGGGCCGTGTTCTCCGCCACCCGTTTGGCCGACGGCACGATCGTGATGGGCACCGACCGAGAAGGGGCCAAGGGCGAGCAGGACGACCTGACCCGGCTGTGGGTCATCGACGAAGAAGACGCGGTCAGGTCAATCCCCTTCGGCAGGTGGGCGAATCGAAAGGTCTTCGCGTATCCGCGGTTCGAGAGGATGCAGGGCGCTGACGCTCTCTATGTGACGTGTCACAACATGGAGCCCCACAACGGCAACCTGCTGGTCATCGGCTCCGCCGACCTGAAGGGATCGCGCGCTCAACCCGAAGCGCGTCCGAGCACCCGGCGAAGCACTGGCGGACAAGCCGCCAGTGCCACCCTTTGACTTGGTGGGCAAAGCTACTTCAAGGGGATCTCGGCAAACGTCACGGTTCGCGGCCCGAGCCTGAGTCCGAAGCGCCTGCTGGGGAGCTTGAAGTCCTTGCTGCGAAGGGCCGCGGGCGCCAACGGCTCGCCGGGCGCCGCCTCATTGTTGATGCGCCCTTCGAGGATGTGGAGCCTGCCCTTCGGGCCCACACGCGTGAATGCCTTCAGGTCGATCACGACCTCCTGCTCGTCCTTGAACCGGCGGTTGACCATGTGGACGAACAGTGCGTCCTGCGTTCGCGTCGCCAGCACGTCCACGGTCGCTACTCTCTTCGCCGGCCCGAGCCCCGCAAACTGATACGGCTGCTCGTAGGTGGGCATGTTCTTGATGTCCACGGCGAGCAACTTGTCCCCGTGGTGCTGGGAGTACATCGTCGTGACCAGCCCGCTGGGGAACATGTAGCCCGGTACCTTGTCGTTCGGGTCGACACGGATCGCGTTGATCGGCCAGCCCTGCCCGATCAGCATCGACTGATTGGCCATCCGGATCACGTCGCCGTTCCGCAGCATCGCGTGGAGGAACGACGCCGCGCCGATGCCTCTGGCCTGCAAGGAATCGAGCTTGTACCCGCGCGTCGCCCACCAGCCGTTCCAGTTCCATTCGGTCAGGGCGATCTTGTAGCCGAGCCTTCTGGCTCGGTGGAGGGCGTGATCCACCAGGAGCGCCTGACCGTCGGGCCCCGTCGTCGGGCAAGCCGCCCACCCCTTCCAGATGTCCTCGGGCGACAGCGTTGATACGTCCACGGGTTTCCCGTTTCGCCGAACCTGGCGAATTGGCCCGGGATGATAGCGATGCACGGCGAAATAGGCGATCGCATCCCCAAGGTGCTTGTGGGTCATCGCCGCAACCTGAATCGGGTAGCCGTCCACGATGATCTGGATGCTCGGGTCCACGGATCGCATGGCGTCGACGTATGCCTTCAGGCACCGGAACCAGTATCCGTTCGTGTCCTTCGGAGCGATCATCATCGCGTGGGCGCGGAAGAACCACGTCTCGTTGCCGATCTGGAAGTACCTCACGCCGTAGGGCTTCGGGTGACCGTTCTTGGCGCGGAGCTTGGCCCACTCAGCAAGCCCTTCGGGCAGGTTCGCATCGATGGGCGCGTTGCAGTAGGCAACGAGCCGTGCGGCGTGGCGTGCGGCATCTTCGAGCTTCCTGACCTTCAGCAGGCCGTCGCGAAAGTTCACCACGACGATCGCCTCCGAACCGTGCCGATCGCAGAGACGGAGGAACTCGTCATACCCGAAGCCGTTGCTGATCTGGTTGCCCCTGGGCTTGCTGATCGGTCGCTTGGGGTCCTTTCGGCCCGGGGCGTTGTCGATCATGTCGGTCCAGTCCAGGTAGTCCACGTCCGTCCCGCCGGGGAAGCGGAGCACCGGGATCCGCATCTGTCGGATGAGCTCCTCCGCCCGCGGGCGAAGCTGGTGCGTCCCCGGAACCAGGGCGGCCTCGGGGCCGATCTCCCCCGACCAGCTAGGGCGCTCCATGAACTGACCGAACAACCTGGCGTCGATGGCGTGCTTCACCTGCCTCGTGACGGTGATGGTCGGCTTCTCTTGCCCATGAACGACGGCTGGCGGGTCGACGGCCAGAAGAGCCGCGAGAAACATGACGGCGTGACGTCTCGACACAGAGCACCTCCCACCCAGATTGTGTTGGCTACAGCGACCGGAATCCAGGGGGAAGGCCAAGGTCCTGTCGCCCGCGGGCCGACCACGCCCGCGTCCGCTCCTCCAGGATGCTCATCAGGTCCATCATGCCCATCTCTCCGCAAACAAGACACGCGCCGCACGCTGCCAGGCGGAGGGCGCGTGAAAGCAAAGCCCTTCCCGCGTTCCCAGCCGCAGGTCGTGCGACACGTGTCACCCATACACACTTTCACAGGTACTTTGGGCGGGCGTCGCGGCGCCGCTTCTTGCGGCAACGGCGGTGGGCGGCGTCGGGATCGCCAGGTTTGACACCGATCCGACCCGCGGATATGGTCAGATCGGCCTCGGGGCGCGGGGGTTGGATGGGCCCATTTCTCGGGATGGCGCGATGACGGCATCGGAGGCCGGGCAACTCTATCTCCAGCGGGCGCTCGAGCAGATGCCCCGCTCCATCAGCCTGCAGGACCGCGAGTCGCTCAGCAGAACCTACGGCTGCTTTGATCGAACCTATTGGGCATGGAAGTTCGTCGACTTTGCCGGCGCACGATACCAGGAGGGCGTCTATCCGTTGGCGTTCGTGTTCGCCGTCGACGACGGCGGGCAGGGATACCTGAATAACCCCCGGGTGCTCGAGTGGATCGAGGCGGGGATGGCCTACTGGGCGAGTATCCAGCACCGCGACGGGGCGTTCGACGAGGCCTACCCGCATGAGCACTCGCTGGCCGCGACGGCGTTCACGAGTTTCTACATCGCCGAGGCCCTGCGGTTGGTCGACCAGACCGTCAGCGCCGCGACGCGCGACCGGACGCGCAACGCACTGATCCGCGCCGGTGAATGGCTGGTCCGCAACGACGAGACGCACGGGCTTCTGTCCAATCACCTGGCCGCCGCCGCCGCCGCGCTGATTCACGTCGGCCAGATATTCGATGACCGACGATTCGTCGACCGCGGCCGGCATTACCTCGATCGGATCCTCGCGCACCAATCCCCCGAGGGATGGTACGAGGAGTACGGCGGGGCAGATCCCGGATACCAGACGCACGCGACGTTCTACCTGGCGCGGTATTGGCAGCTCACGGACGACGAGACCTTGGCCGCCAGCCTCGATCGGTCGGTCGAGTTCATCAAGCACTTCGTTCACGTCGACGGCACGTTGGGCGGCGAGTACGGCAGTCGCAGCACGCAATTCGTCTACCCGGCCGGTTTCGAGATCCTGGCTGCCCGGAACGAATCGGCGCGGTGGATCGCCGCGCGGATGGCCGAATCGATTCGTTTTCGCCGCGTCGCATCGCTGGAGACGATGGACGCCCAGAACTTCTACCCGCTGCTGAACAACGTCCTGTTCGCCAGTCAGGCCGCCACTGAACGCACCGACGTATCCGATCAGGTCGAATCGGCCTCGACGGAATCCGCCACGATCGCGTTCCCCGACGCCGGCTTGATCAAGGTCGTCCGACGCGGCTACGAGCTCGTCGTCGGCACGAGCAAGGGGGGCGTGTTCAAGCTGTTCGACCGCAGGCAGCGTCGGCTCGTCGCGAGCGACTGCGGGTTCGTCGGACGGCTGCGCAACGGTCAGCTCGTGGCCTCGCAGATCCTCGACCGGTCTGGCCACGCCGAAATCTCAGACGATCGGATCACCGTCGAGGCGCCTTTCTACGCCGTCAAGCGAACGGTCTTCCGACCGCTGACGTTCATGCTGTTCCGACTCGTCAGCGTGACGCTGGGACGCGTGCCAGCGGTCGCGCGCTGGGTCAAGTCCCTGCTGGTCAAGGTCCTGATCACCCGTCGCCGTGCGACCCCGTTGACGCTGCGGCGGACGATCGTGCTCGGACGGGACGGCATCGACGTGCACGACCACCTGAAGGCCGCCCAGCCCCTGCCGCTCGAGCGTCTCGGGCGCCAGGATGTCTTCTCGACGGTTCATATGGGCTCATCCCGCTACTTCCAAGCGAACGAGCTGAACCTGGCCGGTGCGGACACCCCGACCGCCGACCTTGACCACGCGGCGCTGGAACGTCTGACCGAAGGCGTCGACCTTCGTCAGTCCATAGCAATTGACAATGCCGATCGGCAGTAGAGCGTTGTGTGCTGGGGCCAGACTGTGAACGAGTCCGGCCCGCCCGCTGGAAAATTTGTTATAATATATCCCGGTATTATAGTTGATATATGGGTGCCCCGTCGACGGCGGGCCGTGGCCTCCCGAGCGGGCGGCGCGGATCACCCGGGCCTCCGCCTCCGCCCTGGGGGGAGGTGACGGACGGCTGCAGCCTCACGGCATCGCAACGAGATAGGATGCATCGTTCTACAGGACAAAGTGTTACGACCGATACTCTTGTGGGAATCCTCTGCGCCGCCAACAGAGAGACCCCCCTTCACACCGTATGGTGCTGGGGATGAGCATTTGCACAGAGGGGACCCGGAAGCGCCTGAAACTGCTGGCCTGGCCCCGCGGGGCCGATCCGAGGCCCCAGACTCCAGGTCTCGAGGATTGGCGCGGGCTTGACTTTTTGCGGATCTGCCGGCACCATGTCGACAGGGCGTCAAGGACGAATGGACCTGTCCGGTTCGGGACAGGAGCCCTGCAGCGCGTCGGGAAGATCCCCGACGGAGACGTACCAGAGGTGGGCTCATGTCCCGCAAACGACCAGGACTTGTCCGCCCTCGGCGGGCGCGCCGGGCGTTGAACGTGGCCGCAGCCACCTTGGGCGTATGGTGGCTTGGGGCCGATCATCCCGTCCCAGCGGACTGGCCGGTGGCACACGCCACGACTGTGGAGTGGACGGAGCGCGGGAGCATTCCGTCCGTGCTTCGCAAGGCCCTGCTGTGGGGCGGTTTGGACGACGGCGCTGACTGGCGCGAGGTCGGTCATGTCGCGGACAGCGGGCAGCGGGTCGTCTGGCCTGAGGATTGGTGCGACCCGGCCCTGAGAATCATCGAACCGAAGCCGACAAAAGGAGTTGTCGCGGCTGCGGAGCCCGGCGAGCGACCGAGCGCGGTCAGGTCGTCCGAACGGGCAAGGGATCAGGCGGAACAGACAGAAGCGGGCTCGCGTCGTGCATGGTTTACGGTTACGGCGTACTGTCCGTGCGAGACGTGCTGCGGACGATGGGCCCGGTATCATGCGACGGCCTCGGGGCTGCCGCTGAGCTACAACGGCGGCCACTTGGTGGCGGCGGATACCCAGGTGCTGGCGTTCCACACGCGGGTTCGGATTCCCGGCTATGCCGACGAGCAGCCGGTGCCCGTGGTGGATCGGGGCGCGCTCGTCCAGGGGCAGATGCTCGACGTTTTCTTCCCCAGTCATGAGCGTGCGACGCAATGGGGTAGAAAGCGTTTGCTGGTGGAAATCGTGCCGTAAGCTACCGGAATCGTACTGGCATTGCAGGACTGGCGGATACAGCACCATGAAACTCGGGATCCTCACATCGTACAGCGACCAGATGGTCGAAGTCGCGTCTCGGATCGGGTTTGACGCTCTGGAGCTTCAGGCGGGAAGCTGGGGTGATCCCCCGCCGAGCACCGCTGCCGCCGCCAGGACGCGGTGTGCCGGTGCGCGCGATCGCTTGCAGGAGGCGGGCATCAGCGTCACGGCGCTGGGGTTCTATGGGAATCACATCGCCGCCAAGCCCAGCGTGCTGCGCAAACAGTTCGCTGCGATCATGAACATCGGCGACGTGCTGGGCTGCAAGGTCATCGCGTCGCTGGTCGGACGACTGCCGGACACGACGATCGCCGAGAACATCTCGGCGTACAAGAAGGTCTTCGGCCCGATTGCCAAGATGTCCGAGGACCGCGGGTTCGAGGTGGCCTTCGAGAACTGGACGGGCTTTCGTGGATACCCGTTCCAGGGGACGAACGTCGCCTATCGTCCCGAGGCGTGGGACATGCTGTTCGACGCCGTCGACTCGCCCGCCTTGGGGATCGAGTACGATCCCTCGCACCTACACTTCCAGATGATGGACTACGTAGGCCTCGTCCACGAGTACGGCGAGAAGATCTTCCACGTCCACGCCAAGGACACCGAGATCTTCTGGGACAAGCTGCGAGAGAACGGCATCTTCTCGAGCGGGTGGTGGCGGTTCCGCGTCCCCGGATGGGGTGAAATCGACTGGACGAAGTTCATCTCCGCCCTGCAAGACGTCGGCTACGAAGGTGGCATCGCGATCGAGCACGAAGACCCCGTCTACTCGGGGGATCGGTTCGATGAAGGCCTACAGCTCGGTTACAACACGCTCGCGCCGCTGTTGGTGCGGTCCTGATCCGGCCCGATCGTTGACGCCCACTCCCGAAACCTACCGGCCCGGCGTTCGCCAGCGATGGGTGCATTGACGTGCTCCGTGCCTGCGCTTTGTGTGGTTGCGTCCGCTCCAACGGAAACGCCCTGGGTGATACGATAGTGTTGTCTTGTCGGGTCGAGCCTGTTGGCCAGCTGAACGGCAGGGAATCGTGATCGGTTGAGTCCACCGGATCAGACATCGAGGCCCGCCGGCGTAGTCTGGCGCGCGCCGGCCGGACGGGGAATGGCCGTCTGCATGGCCGTCGTGCTGGCGACGGCGGTTGTCGCGCGGACCGGGTGGACGGTCTATCGCTGGTGGGGCAGCGGCGGCGAACTCGGTCTGGTATTCCCCGACGAGCACGACTACTGGGCTGGCGCGGTCAGTCTGGCTGGGGGCGACGGCCTGGTCGACGCGGACGGTCGGCGCGCCACCCGCATGCCACTCTATCCAGCCCTGCTGTCTCTCGCAGCCGACCTCCCGGAGGGGGGCTGGTGCTTCAGGGGGGTGCAGGGCTTCTTGGGCGCCTTGATAGCGCCGCTGATCGCGGGGCTGGCCTGGCGACTGGCGGGCCGACGGGCCGCCTGGTTGGCTGGACTGCTGGCCGCGGTCGACCCCTTCGCTGTCTACTTCAGCCAGCTCCTGCTGACCGAGGCGCTGTTTACGGTCTGTCTGGTGGGTTTCTGGGTCGCCGCGTGGCCACTCGTGCTGCCGGACGGTCGGCGTCGGACGTGGCGCTGGCCAGTGTCCGCGGCGATCTTCCTGGCGATGGTCTACCTCCGACCGTCGGCCATCGGCCTGCTGCCGGTCTGGGGCTTGTTCGTGGTCGTGGCCGCACGCCGTGCGGGTGGGAACTTCGCCGGTCTGACGTTGATGGTCACGATGCTGGTAGCAGGGCTGGCCCCGTGGGCGTGGCGGAACCATCGGCTACTAGGGCAGCCCGTGCTGTTGACGACGCGGTTCGGCATCAGCCTGTACGACGGTCAGGGCCCGCGGGCCGACGGTAGCAGCCATCTGGGCTTCACCCGCAAGATGGCGGCCCACACGTTGCCGGAGTGTGAATGGAACCGCTGGTTCCGGAACGAGGCGATCAAGGCCATGCGGTCCGATCCGTGGCGGGTCTGGCGGCTGGCGTGGGTCAAGGCCCGTCGGACGTGGGATCCCTTCCCCCACGCCGCCGAGGCCCAAGCGCCCGCGATCCAGGCCGTCAGCGCCGGCTGGACCGTCGGCGTGCTCGTCTTGATGGCCCCAGGCCTCTGGTGCTGGCGGCGGCGGGCTGGCGGCCTGCTCCTGCTGCTCTTGCCGGCGGTCTATTTCACTGTGGTGCACATGATCTTCGTGGGGAGCGTGCGCTATCGCCTGCCGGTCATGCCGTTGATACAGATCCTCTCGGCCGTCGGCGTGTGCTGGCTGGGCGGATGGCTCTGGCCCGCGTGGCGGCCCGCCTTGCCGCCGACGCGCCCTCGTCCCACGGATCATCCGCCGGCCACCTGGTTCGAGCAGCACGTGTACACGACCCGGTACGGCCGGCGGCCCGTTCCGCTCTGGCGGCGGCGCCTGGCGATGGCGGGCCTCCTCTCGCTCGGGCTGGGCTACTACGGCTACCAGTACTTCACAAGCGACGAACGCATCCGCCAGCAGGCCGTCAACTTCTTGACACGGTTCACGGGCGGTGAGGTCCGCATTGGTCGTGCGCGGTTCGGCTTGTTCAGCGGCATCTCGCTACGCGACGTCATGATCGCCATGCCCGGTCACATCGACTTCGACCCGACGGCCCAGAGCCTCGAGCAACGCCAGGTCTTCGCCGCGGTGACCCTCCAGCTGCGGCATGAGCCCTTCAGCCTGTTGACGGGCCGGCTCAAGGTGGCCGAGATCCTCGCCGACCGGCCGACCGTTACGCTGGTCAAGAACGCCGGCCACCCCGACTACACGTACAACTGGCAGACGCTGTTCCCCCCGCGCCCACAGGAGGGCAAGGGCGGACGTGCCGTCCTGCCGCTGATCCGGATTCGAGACGCGCACGTCCGCATCCTCGAGATCATCGACAACCGGCGGCGCCCCCAGCCAGAGATCGACTTGAGCGCGCTGGCCTGGCCGGACCTGCACCGTCTCGAGGCCTACACCGTCGAGTGGCGAAAGACCGGCGATCAGCCCGACCGCGGCAGGCTGTTCTACAAGCCGGGCGCCGGCACCTACAGAGGTGAGTTGCCAGCGTTGCCGTTCGCGACCGTCAAGGCCACGCTTCCGGAGCGCTACCGGGAATGGCTGGAAGCCCTGGAGATCGCCGGTCAGATCAAGCCGGAGCAGATTCACTACGACGCGCGACGTCAGAGCCGGGCCACCATCCGGCTCGACGGCATCCGGCTGTCGGTCCCCATGGAAACCGAGGAGCGCCCGACCTCGCAGGCGGTCAAGCGGTTCCTCAAGCTCAGCGACGTCACAGGACAGCTGGTCCTCACGCCCGCGCAGAGCACCGCCAAGATCACGGGCAAGCTGAACCAGGCCGACTGCGAGGTCACCGCCACGGTCACGAACTACGCCGGTCCGCTCGAGGAGGCGGGCTTCGACATCCATCTGAAGGTCGACAACGTGCTCCTGCCCGATCCCAACGACGCCGGGGGGCGGCGGTTCATCCAGCGGATCAAGAAGGTTCGCGGCCTGTTCAACGATTTCGACCCCCACGGCCGGGCGGACATCGATCTTCACCTGACCAAGGCTCCCGGTCGGGATATGGGCGTGATCGTCCGCGGGACGATGAAGCCCAGGGGATGCGACGCCTCCTACCGCTTCTTCCCGTATCGACTCACGAACGTGACCGGCACGGTGCGATTTGCCGACGACGGGGTCTGGCTCGAGAACCTGAGCGGCGATCATGGATCGGGCCTGGCGGTCATCAACGGGCACCTGGACAGCCCCGATTGGTTCACCGGACTGCGCCTGGATATCACGGCCGACAACGCCCCACTCGACCCTGCGCTCCGCCAGGCCGTCCCCGAGAAGTTTCGCGACATCTGGCGGCGATTCGACACGGTGGGTCTGGCAAACCTGAACGTGCGGCTCCGTCGGGCGCCCGGGACCCGGGAGAAGGGCCCGGGCCCGTGGACGACCTATATCGACGCGGAGCTCGTGGAGACGTTCGGGCGATTCGTCCAGTTTCCCTATCACCTCAGTCACGTGACCGGTCGGCTGATCATCGACAACGATCGCATCAGGGTCTCGGGCCTGACGGGCATGCACGGCCCGACCTCGGTGCGACTGGACGGTGAGGCCCGGTATGGGGCCGAGGACGGACGCGAGCTCGAGTTTCGACTCGAGGCCAGGGACCTGGCGATCGATGAGGACCTCGCTTCGGTTCTCCCCCCTGACGGACGGAAGGCGTTCGATCGGATGCGACCCTCCGGCCGGGTCGATCTGCTGGGTCGCGTGTTCATGACCCGCGACGCGCAGCACGTTTCCTACGACATCGCAGCCGACCTACACGACGTGGCCATCTGCTACGAATCGCTGCCCTGCCCCGTCGAGAAGATCCGCGGCAGGTTGGCCTTCACCCCGCAGAGGATCGTGCTGACCGACATCTCCGGTCGTCGGGCGTCGGCGGCTCGCCCTCAGACGACGTCCGCCGGTGACGCCACGCCGACTGAGATCACGCTGCGCGGCCACGTCGAGCATCGAGCCGACGGCCCCATGGTCGATCTGACCATCGGCTGCGATCAATTGCTGTTGGACAAGGCGCTGTACGACGTGCTGCCGGCGGGCCTGAAGAAGACGTGGGATACGTTCGCGCCGACCGGCCGGATCCATCTGACCACGCACATCCGCCGTGCCGGTATCGGCCCCAAACGGGTCAGCACGCACGAAACCACGATCGAGACGCTGGGCAACACGGTTTGCTACCCGGCGCTGCCGGTCAAGGTCGGCGACGTTCGCGGCCGGATCCACATGACCGACGAGTGGGCGGAGCTTCGGAACATGACCGGTCGCTTCGGCGAGGGCCGCCTGCAACTAAGCGGCCGGATCCCCCTGGTCGGCCGGGAACGCACCGGTCGGCTTCGCCTGCGCGCGGAGGGCATGCGGTTCGACGAGCCGCTCCGCAAGGCGCTGCCCAACCGAATGCGCAAGGCGTGGGACGGCCTGGAGCCCTCGGGCACATTCGATCTCGACCTGACCGAGCTGACCTATCACGTTGCGCCCGACCGTCCGGTCGCGTGGACCTACCGCGGACGGCTCGCATTGCACGACGCCACGTTGAACCTGGGATTTGAAGCGACCGAGGTGGAAGGCAGCCTGAGCGGGCACGGTACTGCGCGCGGGGACGGGTCGGACCTTACGGTCGACGCGGCGCTGAGCCTGAAGCGGGGGGCCATCAACCAGCGCGTCCTGACGGACCTCACCGGACGGATGCGACGGGCGCCCGGGAGCAGTACGCTCGTCCTCAGCGATCTGATCGGGCAGATCTACGGCGGGCGGGCCTCCGGTTACGGTCAAGCGGAATTCGGCCCCTCTGACACGCGGTATGGGCTGCACATGATCGTTCGTGATATGGCGCTCGGGCCGTTCCTCAACTCGACCCGGTCCAAGGACACTCCCCCGACCAAGGCGACCGGAACCGTGGACGGCCGGCTCTACCTCAGTGGCGTGAGCGGTCAGGTCGGTTCACGCCACGGCGCGGGCGAGGTCCACGTCCGCCATGCTCAGATGTACAAGTTGCCCTTCGTGTTGGCCATGCTCAGCACGATCAACTTCGCGATCCCTGACGACAACGCCTTCCACAATGCCCAGGCCGTCTTCCACCTACAGGGCGATCAGCTCGTCTTCGAGACCATCGAACTGCAGGGCAAGAGCCTCTCGATGCTCGGCAGCGGATCGATGGACACGGAGACCGAGACCCTCAATCTGACGTTCCTGACGGGCAGCCCCCACCCCCTGCCTCGGATCCCGCTGCTGACCGAGATGGTGCAGAACGTCAGCCGCGAACTGATGGAGATCGAGATCACCGGGCCGTTGAGCGATCCGAGCATGCAGGGCCGATCCCTCCGCAGCTTGCGAACCACGCTCGAGGCCTTGTTCGCCGCGCCCCGGCCGCGACCGTGAAGGGGGCGCCTCTGTGAGTCCAGGCCGGACCGCGCCCCATCGCCTGCATGGTAGGGAAGCGCCCCGGTTCTCAGGGCTCGCGAGATTTGCCGTGCCCTATCGATTCGTGCGACAGGCGCGATAGGATGTCATCCGAGGCAGCGCGGCCGTTGTGTGTCTTGGTGCCCCGCCTTCGTTGAGGAAGTGCTGTTCGTTTCTTCTGGGCGAGTCTTTTGTTGTTCTTGGCCATGGGGTTCGTATCGGTCGGCCAGACGGCAGACCTTGGGAAATTCTTTGCCGACAAGCACTTATCGGACGGACGCTCGGCGAACCTCTGTCGAGTGCGGGACGGTTCCGGGCCGGAGGGCGTGGCAGCGGCTGTCGAGGTACCCCGGAGGACAACCCAGAACCAGGTTTTGGGTTTAGTAGGCTCATGGTGCTTCTGATGCGAGGCGGCTTCTGCCGTCGAGGCCCCGCCTCTGTCGCCCGGGAGCCCCTGGCAGGGCGAAGGGAAGGTCGGCGGACCTGCAAGCTGATGGATCACAAACCCAGGTCCTTCGCTGTACGGTCGTAGCCCGGTGCCAAATGCCTTTACCGGAGGACTGGGATGGGTATAATGGCAAAGCTGGCGCGAGGGAGGGCTCTTGTTCGGAGGTACGAGATGATAGGGCTGTATGTCAGGTTATTGGGGTTGATGGGGTCTCTCGCAGCACTGCCGATCCTCGAGCTGGAGCTGCTGGACTACCTCCGGGGCCTGGAGTTCCGCACGTTTCTCTCCCAGAGCGTCGTGGCCCCCCTGTTGAGCGCGCTGGTCACGGCGTTGGTTCAGCTCTTCTTCAACGGGCTGTTTGGCGTGATGTAGGTTCTTGGCAAGGCCCGGGGATTCGGCCGGGCTCGACATGTAATGGCCTCGACATCAGGCGGGCGTCGGCACCCCGAGGCCGACGCCCTTTTCCGTTGGCACAGCCAACTGCGGTGGACGTCCATGAGCTATACGAATCCGTTCGGCCTGCCGGGCCGGTTCTACCGCGGCAACACCCACACGCACAGCACGCACTCCGATGGTGTGCTGACGCTCGAGGATCGGTTCGCCGCCTACCGCCAGCGCGGCTACGACTTCGTGGTGATGACTGACCATCACGTGGTGAACGCCGTGGATCACTGCAGCGGGGTCGGGTTCCTGGCCGTGCCCGGGGTCGAGCTGCACCCGGAGAACCCATACGGCGGCGAGACGTACCATTTCGTCGGCATCGGTGTGGACCGCCCCATTGAGGCGGGGAGCATGACCCCCAACGATGTGCTGGCGGCCATCAACGACCAGGGCGGGTTGGCCGTCTTGGCGCATCCGTACTGGTGCGGGCACACGGTGACCGACTACGCGGACCTCCGCGGCTTCATGGGCCTGGAGGTCTACAACACGACGTGCTGCGTCAGCATCGGCAAGGGGTACAGCGAGTCGCATTGGGACGACCTGCTGGACCGTGTGGGCCCGGTGGTCGGGCTGGCCGTCGACGACACCCACCGCGAAACCGAGGACGCCTACCAGGGATGGGTGATGGTCAAGGCTGTCGAGCTGTCCACCGCGGCGATCCTCGATGCCCTGCGCGCCGGGGCGTTCTACTCGACGCAGGGACCGGAGATCCTGGACCTGCGCGTCGAACCGACGGATGAAGGTCCCCGTCTACGCGTTGAGACGACCCCAGCCAGACGGATCGTCTTCAAGGCCCGGGCCTACTGTGGACACTGCATCGACGCGGACGACGGCGAGCCGCTCGAGGGGGCCGAGTGCGTGATGAAGCCCGAACACAGCTACCTCCGCGTCGAGGTGACGGGTGCCGACGGCAGGAAGGCTTGGTCGAACCCGTTCATGGTCAGCGACTATCTGTAGGGACCGCGCGCGGGCCCTACCCTCCCGCCACCGTGCGGGTCATCGATGGGGATCCTGATGAGCCCCTATGAACGATACAAGTGTCGTCTGCGGGGCGAGCCGGTCGATCGCGTGCCGAACTTCGACATCATGATGGTCCACGCCGTTCACTACGTGCGTCGCCCCCTGTCCGCCTACTACCAGGACTACCGGGTATTGTGCGAGGCGAACCGGGTCGTCCAAGAGGTGTTTGACCTCGACATCGTGCAGGCCATCTCCGACCCGTACCGGGAGGCCGCCGATTTCGGTGCAGAGATCCGGTTCCCCTACGATGGGCTGCCGATCTGCGAGCGACCGCTTCTGGGCGACCCGGACCGGCTGAAGGATCTCCGTCCGCCCGACCCGTGGCAGGGGCGACGGATGAGCGACCGCCTGCAGGCCGTCCGGCGGTTTCGCCGGCTCGTGGGTGGAGAGGTGCCCATCATGGGATGGGTGGAGGGGGCGTTGGCCGAGGCGGCTGACCTCCGCGGCGTGTTGGGCCTGATGACCGATCTGTACGACCGGCCCGAGTGGGTGGGCGAGCTGCTGGAGATGTGCACCGAGGTGGCGATCAAGTTTTCGCTGGCCCAGATCGAGTGTGGGGCGGACATCATCGGCCTGGGCGACGCGATCGCCTCACAGATTGGGCCCGAGGCCTATCGGCAGTTCGCTCTGCCCTACGAGCAGCGGATCTTCGAGGCGATCCGACAGGCCGGCGGAGTCGGCCGGCTCCACATCTGCGGCGACACGACGCTGTTGCTGGACGACATGGCCAACAGCGGCGCGGAGATCATCGATCTCGACTGGATGGTCGACCTGGCCCACGCCGCATCGGTCACCGGGGACCGGGCTGCGCTGTGCGGCAACTTCGACCCCGTGGCGGTGATGTTGCAGGGCACGCCCGATCAGGTGACTCGGGCCACGCTGAGATGTCTGGAACAGGGCGGGCCGCGATGCTTCAGCGGCGCGGGGTGCGAGATCCCTGACGGTACGCCGAGCGAGAATCTGCTGGCCCAGTCGGCCGCGCTCGGTGAGGCCGGTACCGGGGAGTGACCGGGTCGCTTGCTTGGACGCATTGCGGTAAACTGACGATCGACATGTCTGACGACACACACAAACCAGGTGCAATCACGCGGGCGCTGGCCGTGGTCTGCTCGTGTTGTCCCTTCTGCATCACCCGGCGGCAGTGGCCCGAGTCAGCCTACGGTCGATTCATGAGACACATCGAGCGGGTCTGCCCGTTCTGCCGCGCGTACGACCGACTGCACGCCGGTGATCCCGGCGACGCATAGGTGGACGGTGGGCAGAGGGGATGCAGGGAGGCGTCATGCGCTCGGCGATCCAGCGGCGTCTGAGTCTCCGCCGTCGGCGACGGCGGATCTTGCCTGGGCTGTGGCGGCGTCGGCCTTGGTTGATGGCCGGGCTGGTGTTGGCGGTCGCCTTGGGGGTGGTGGCCCATCGCTCCGTTGCACCCATACCGGGCGGCGACGACTACGAGCGATACCACGGGAAGGTGTTCTCCGTCGCCCGAGTTGTCGATGGGGACACCGTCGATCTGGCCGTTCCGGATGGGCGACATGCGCAGACGCGCGTGCGGCTATGGGGCGTGGACACGCCGGAGGTCGCGGGCAGCGACCGCGGTGAGATGTACTACGGGCCGCAGGCCAGCGCGTTTGCCAAGGCGGCGCTGGCCGGACGGGACGTCGAGATCTGGCTCGTCCGCGAGAAGACCCGCGGTCTGTACGGCCGAGTGCTGGCGTACCTCAAGGTCCCGGGCGAGGATGTCACGTTCAACGAGCGTCTGATCGAGACGGGGCACGCCTACGCGGACTGGCGATTCGACCATCCATACAAGGAACACCTCCTGGACGCCGAGCGCCGTGCGAGACGCGGGCGCAGCGGACTGTGGGCCAACGTTCGCCCCGAGCAGATGCCAGCGTGGCGACAACGGATGACTCGCCGGTCTGGGATACCTCGCGCTACGTCGGCGCCCAATGACGTCCGGTCGCCAACCACCACAGGTGAGCATCGCTAGATAGGCCGACCGGAGAGGCACGGCGACCCCAGTCTAGGGAGCGCCGGATGATTCGGAAGGGGACGGAGTCTGTCCGGCCTACCAGGCGCCCTGGAAGAACGTGCCGAACGTCCGGAGCATGATGATCAGATCCAGTTCCAGGGACATGTGCTTGACGTAGTACAGGTCGAGCTGGTGCTTCTTGCGGGCGTCGTCGACGCTCGCCCCGTAGTGGAAGTTGATCTGGGCCCAGCCGGTCAGGCCGGGCTTGAGGAGCAAGCGTTCGCTATAGAAGGGGATCTCTCGGGTGAGTCGCTCGACGAACTCGGGACGCTCGGGTCTGGGGCCGACCAGCGCCATGTGCCCCAGCAGAATGTTCCACAGTTGGGGCAGCTCGTCGAGGCGGCTCCCACGGAGGAACCGGCCGATGGGGTTCACGCGCGGGTCGTTCTCGACGGCCCAAGCCGGCGACCCGTCCGCCTCGGCATCGGGCGGCATGGTGCGGAACTTGTAGAGGCTGAAGATCTTGCCGTTCTGACCGACCCGCCGTTGCGAGTAGAAGACCGGTCCGCGGCTGTCCAACTTGACCAGCAGGGCAATCAAGGGCCAGAGGGGAAGCGATAGGACCAGCCCGACCGCTGACGCGATCACATCGAGGATCCGTTTGACGGCCTCGGTCTCCTCGCGGTGCCTGTGGAGGTCCGAGAAGAGGAACCAGTCCGGCCCGATGTGCTCGACGGGGACCTCGCCAAAGGTCTTCTCACAGAAGGTCACGTCGTTGGTGACGCGACATCCCAGCCGGAGGCACGCCAGAGCCGCTTTGGCGACCTGAGGGTGTTCGGCCAGATTGCTGCTGATGATGACTTCGTGGACGTGGTTGGCCAGGCAGATGTCCTCGATTTGCTCGACGGTGCCCAGCACGCGGTGCCCCTGGCGGATCCGTCCGACCAGGTCGGGGTCGGTGTCGACGAAACCGGCGATGCGGTATCCGCGTCCCAGCCGGCTTATGAGGGCCTTGACGGCCAGCTGTTCGGCCGGCATGGTCCCGATGATCAGCAGGCCCCGCGGGTACTTCAGCAGGGACCAGTAGGCAAGCATACGGATCGCCGGCCCGAGAATCAGGAACGTGGCGACCCCCCCCGCCGCCACGCGCCTGCTCAGGCCGGCGTACATGAAAACGTGGATCACCACGTAGGTCAGACCGGTCGCCAATGCGATCGACATCACGCTGCGAGCGACGATCCGGGAACGGTGGAGGAACGTCTCCGGCTCGTACCAGCCGAAGATCATGCCGCTGATGACCAGAGACGCCCCGAAGACGCCTTCAATGACGAAGGGATACGGCACGCTCGCCCAGGGCCACCACACCAACAGGCGGACGCCCAACCAGATTCCCCCCCACAGACAGAGAAGGTCGAGCAGCATCCATGTGGGCTTGGGCATGGCCCAGAGCACGCGCCCGATGAGGGCCCAGATGCTCCGACGGGTGGACCGGACGGCTTCGTAGCCTCTGGAGGCGGCTTCGGTCAGCGAGTTGGCGCTCGCGACGTTTGCCGATTCAGCGATCACCCAGCCATCTGCTCCCACAACTGACCTCTCTCTCGGTGGTGCTGGAAGGATCGGCACGATAATCGGACCAGATAAGTTCGGGGCCGAAAACCGGGCTCACAGGTCGCATCTGGCGCGCTGCAAAGGCCCGGACAAGCCGAGCGCGGGGCTATCGGAAACAGGGCCGTTATCGGACGAGTGATGCCGCTGACGAGGTCCTCGTGCGTGTTTTCGCCAGCCTGGTCGGGGCCATCGCGGTCGGTTCGGAGTTTCTAGGAACCCCGCGCCGTCCACAGACCGATAAGACTGTCGAGCGATTCGCCGTTGGAACACGCGGAAGAACAACATGATCAGCACAAGAGATGTTGCTTGGCGCTTCTACAGGTTGCTGACGGGGCTGACCGTGGCCATGCTCCTGGCAAGCGCGGTGGGTTGCCGGTCGGGACAGGTGCGACATGGTGGCGTCCGCCAGACCGAATTCGGGATGTTGGCATCCGACGTCTCTGAAGTCGAGGCCAACACCTACAAGGTCTTCCAGAAGGCCAAGACGGTGGCCCGATTCCCGTGCGGACTGGCCATCATGCGGGTCACGACCGAGCCGCCCGACGACCCCGATGCGGACGCCGGCGGCACCCTCAAGATCGATCTACTGAATGAGATCAAGGCCGTTCCGTGGACCGAGCTGTTTGACAACTACCCGGCCATCACCACCGTGAAGGTCATGGGTCGCCCCGCTGTTCCCTTCGAGCAGGTCTCGGCCCGCGAGCTCATCGAGGCCGGTCGGCGGCAGCACGCCAAGCTCGTCCTGATCTACGGACAGACCGACCTTCCCGCCTGGAGGGTCAGACTGGATGGCGCGCTCTATGACTGCAAGACGGGGGAGCTGGTGGCCGTCATCCACGCCCAGGTTGAGCCGATCCCGGGGCTTCCCACGCCGCCCGACCGACTCGAGGAGGACAAGCGGCATGAGGACCCCGAGTGCCTGACGGCTGAACGGTTCCAGGACCTCGTCCTGCGTTGCGTGGACGAGCTGGTCGGACTGGATGCGCCTGCGACGACGACCCAGCCCAACCCGTGGAAGCGTCCCGGCGTCCAGCCGATGTTGAGCCCGTGGACCGACAACCGCTACTAGCTGCGGCGGGATCGTCTTGGCTGCCACCACCCCAGACCATCGCGATTCGGACACGGCGCCCCCGCGGCAGCGCCGGGCGATCTCCGACGATCGGTTCATCAGCCGTCTACATGGCGGTATGCCGACGTTCTTCCTGGTCGCCTACCTCTGTTTTCTGGTCTACTGCAGCCTGCTACCCTTCGGAACGTCTTCGTCCGAGGAACGTCCGTTTCACTGGGCCGACTGGTCGGGGATGACGATCCGATCAGCAGGCCTGAAGGATATCATGCCCAACATCCTGTTGTACGTTCCCCTTGGCGCGGGGGCGTACGTGGTGGCCCGACGAAGGGGATGGGGACGTCTCCAGGCGATCTTGGGCGGGATTGGACTCAGCGCGGGGACCAGTGTGATCCTCGAGCTGCTGCAGCAACTGATGCCCCTACGGATCTCGTCATGGGTCGACGTCGCCAGCAATACCGTGGGCGGCCTGGTCGGCGCTCTGCTGGGCGGAACGTGCCGCAGCCTCGTCAACGCCGGCTTCAGGCGCGGGCGCTTCGAGCTGAGACACATGCCCATCTCCACGACGGCCCGGGCCTACGCGACCGTGCTCATCTTGGCCGGGCTGATCCCGCTGGACTTCACCTACGACCTTCATCGTCTGGCCCGGGCGGCCAAGAAGGCCAACCTCGTGCCGTTCGCCCAACTGACGATCGACCGTGTCGCGTCTCGGCAGGCGGTGTTCGGACCGGATCTTCCGGGGTACGTCACGGCCCGGCGCATCAGGGTTGACCTGTGGCTGGACATCGTCGCCGAGGCGGCGACGTTCGGTCTGCTGGGGGGTCTGCTCGCGCTGTGTTTCCGCCGGGAGCACAACGCCAGCGGGTTCCAGAGCTGGCTTTCGGCCGCCACCTACGCCGCCCTCGTGGCGATGGGGCTGGCGGCATTGCAGTTCTTCATCTTGTCTCGTGGGTTCGACGCCACCGCCGTCGTCGTACGGGTGTCCGGCGCCTGCATCTGCGCTTCGGTGGCGGCTCTGTGGGTGGGCGGACGTTCGCGGTCCCGGCCAGATCCGCATCCCTTCGGGCCGCTCGGCACGCACAACCGCGTCGCGGGCGTGATGGCCGGGGGCGTTCTGGCATACGTCCTCTGTCGCGGCCTATCGCCCTTCCTGGTTCTGCCGGATGGAACGCTGGCCTCCGATGGATGGGGCCAGATTGGGATCATCCCGTTGGCGGGTTACTTCCACAGCGCCGTCTACACTTCGGCCGACGATATCCTCTGCAAAGTGCTTCGCTTCGCCATCCTCGGCGGCCTGGCGAGTCTGGCGATCGGGCTCGAGACGCGCGGGCCCTACCATCGGCGGGCGTGGCGGCTGGGGCTGTGTTGTGCGGCCATCGCCATGGTCATCGAGGTCTGCCAGATCTATCTGCCCACGCGCTGGTGCGATGTGACGCACGTGATGCTGGCGGCGTTGGGCGGGTATGCCGGTGCGATCGCCGCCCGCTGGCTGAACGACTACTACCACGCCGTCCGCAGCGACTGGGCCGCCCGCTTCCGATCGGCAAGTGGGCGTGCCGTCGGCCCGACCGGCGCCATCCTGAACGTAGACGTTCCGCCGGCCGACGACGCAGCGCCCAGGGAACTGCCCGCACGGCCCCAACCCGTTGAATCGGCCAGGCAGGGCGAAGACGGCGGCGGTCTGAACGTAGAGATCCCCCCGCCCGACGATACGGCTCCCAGAGAGCAGACCCCAGACCGGACCGCCTCAGAGTCCACACCGCAGGACAGCGATCCGTCGTAGGCCTCGTACCCTTTCAGGAGTCTTCTTCTCGGGCGTCCGTGGCGCTTGGCGCCTCCGCGTGGGCCTGCCACGTGCGGACGCGTTTGTGCTTGTGTTGGCCGCGCTCGGCAAGGACGTAATCGCTGTCGACGGCCATCACTTCCGTGTAGCGGATGGAGTAGTGTCGCAAACGCTGCTGGAGCAGCTCATCGGACAGTCGTCGGTCCCTGGCCAGGACGTCGGGCTCGGCGGTGAGCCACTCGTCGAGGTCCATCGCCTCGACCTCGTCGACGAGCCGCTGGTACTGCTCCGCCGCCGGCCAATCGCTGCGGGCGTTCACGGACCAGTGGAAGGTTCGCTGCAGCTTGCGGATCAACAGATCGGTGGGCTCGGCGAAACGCAGGCAGCTCGCACAGAAGTAGTTCTCCATGCCCTCGATCTTGTCGCGATCGATCAGCCCGGCGGACTCGGCGATCGCGTAGCTCTCCGTCCCCTCGAACGGGAAGAAGATCGCCCACCGCATCCGCCCGGGACGGACGCGGACCATCAGGTCGATCGTTTCGTCAAGCGTCTGGCGCGTCTCGAACGGCAGGCCGATCATCAGGAACGCGCTGCTGTGCAGTCCGTGGCGGCGACAGGTCTCGAACGCCTCGGCGATCTTGTCGTTGCTCATGTACCGGTGGAGGACCTGCCGCCGCAGGTCGTTGCTGCCGGACTCGACGCCGAACTTGACGATCATGCACCCCGCCGCCGCGAGCGTGCGGGCGACGTCATCGCCGAAGGCCTGCACGTGGGCGTTCAGAACGAAGGGCAGACTCACTTTCGCGGCCGTGTAACGCTCGAACAGTTCGATGCAGTAGTCCCGGTTCAGCGTCAGCAAGTCGTCGTCGAAGATGATGGTCTCGATGGCGGGATGGCGATCGCGCAGCGCGATGATCTCGTCAACGACGCGCTGCGGCGGCGTGTGTCGCAGGTAGGCACGCGGCGGTTCGTTGGCCTCGTCTGCGTATCGATTCCGCATCTCCCGGTTGAAGCAGTAACTGCAGCGGAACGGACACCCCCGGCTGGTCAGGATGCTCTGCCACCCGTTCTTGCGCCCCAGCATGTGGTCGAGGTCGTAGACCTCGTAATCCTCGGGGGGCAGGGCTTCGAGGCGCGGGTATCGGCCCAGCGGGTTGTGCCGGTACGTGCCGTCCGGGGTGCGGACGCAGAAGTTTGCCACGTCGCGGCAGGTCGGATCTCCTGCGGCCAACCGGTCGACCAGCTCCGGCAGGGCCTCGTCGCACTCGCCCACGCCGATGAAGTCCCAGATATCGTCGGCCTTGATCTGCTCGGTGCACATGAGCGTGTGCACGCCGCCGATCGCCAGCGCCACGTCCGGCAGGGCGCGGCGGATCGCCCGGGCCAGCCGTCGCGCGTGGGCGTACTGCTGGCTCATCGCGCTGAAGGCCACCAGCCCGGGGTCGAACGCCCGAACCCGCTCGACCAGCTCGTCGTCGGTGGGGACGTCGTACAGGGCCTCATTGATGTTGATCAACCCCGTCGGATGGCCCCTTGCCTTCAGCGCGCCGCTCAGGACGGCGATGCCGTGGTTGAAGCCTTCCTCGGCGTTCAGATTGGGATAGATGAACAGGACCCGCATGCGTCCACGCTACCGATGAGCAGGGACGGCGTCAACGTCGTCGAGGCCCCGGGGCCGCGCCAGCCCCAGCGTTATCGGAATCGCCCCGGCGGGTGCCGATCCACCGCCCCATCCGGCCGCCCCGCGGGGGCCGCTTTCGGCGCGCCCGCCGGATCGAAACTCCGCTCCCGCCTCCGCCGGAACGATATCAGGTGGGGCGAGTGTGCCTATGCCTCGCCGTTGACACGCAGGAGGTCCGCCCAGAGATGAGCAACGCAACACTAAAGGTGGCAGAGGTCCTCTCCGTCGAGGGGAACGACACCCGAGCCCTGATCACCACGGACGGCATGATGGTCGAGCACGAAGGCCGGCCCCGTCGTCTCGGCCAGCTCGGAACGTACGTGGCCCTGCCCATCGACGACGTTCGTCTGATCGGCTACGTCACGGGCGTGGCCCGTCGCGATCCCGCCAGCGCAGGCGCGCCGCCTCAACACGTCATGTCGCTGCAGCTGCTCGGGACGATCCGCGAGGACTGGTTCGACCGCGGCGTCGACAGCTACCCGACGGTCGGCGACCCTGTCCATCTGGCCACGCGCGAGGACTTCCAGGTCATCTTCGGCACGATCGACCAGATCGCCGGAACGGCGAGGTACCCGCGGTCCTTCCGGATCGGCCGGTTTGCCATGGACCCCGATTTCGACGTGCACGTGCTCGGCAAGGAGTTCTTCAGCAAGCACATTGCCATCGTCGGCAACAGTGGCTCGGGCAAGAGCTGCACGACGGCCAAGATCATCCAGGAGATCACCGAGCTCGACCAGTCGCAGATCATCATGTTCGACCTGCACGGCGAGTACGCCGCCGCCTTCAGCGACGAAGACGGCAGCATCGACGCGAACGTCACCTATCTGGGCGAGCGAGACCTGATCCTGCCCTACTGGCTGCTCCAGTACCAGGAACTGGAGACGATGCTCGTCGACCACGCCAACCCCAAGTACGTGACGAACCAGATCGCCTTCTTGAAAACGGCTCTGCAGGAGTTGAAGGGCGAGACGGCCGAAGCGCTCGATCTGACCAGCGAGTTCAGCCTGGACACCCCCATCTACTGGTCGCTCGACCGGCTGAAGGTCTACGCCGAGAACATGAACGACGCTCGCTACGTGCTGAACTCCGATCAGCTGGCGCTGAGCAAGCTGGCCCTTCGCTCGCTGGACCCGGCCGAGCAGCACGAGCTGATTACCACGCAGCGCGTGCAGTTCAACAAGGGCGCGGCTGAGGGGGAAGTGCCTCATCCGCAGTACTACGGTCAGCTCCAGGGCATGCTGACCCGGCTGGAAACCCGACTGAACGACCGCCGCTACGACTTCATGCTCCGTCCCATCCGCCACGCTAAGGGGTCGCGATACTTCAAGGACGCGTTGAAGTTCAGCGGAACGCCCACCGAGCTGTCGCAGGCCATGTCCCACCTGATCCGGCTGCTGACGGGCCAGTGGGAGACGCGAAGCAACCTGACGATCGTCGACATGTCCGGCGTGCCCTACGAGATCGTCGACATCGTGGTGGCCGTGCTGACGCGGACCTTGTTTGAGTACAACTTCTGGTGCCCCCTCGAGCAGCGGCATCCGATGCTGCTGGTCTACGAAGAGGCCCACAACTACATCTCTCGTCTCGTCAAGGAGCAGCGCAGGACCGATCAGCGGAGCTTCGCGCGGCACATCGTCGAGCGCGTCGCGAAGGAGGGCCGGAAGTACGGCGTGTCGGCCATGGTGATCAGCCAGCGCCCCAGTGAGCTGAGCGAGACCGTCGTGTCGCAGTGCAACAGCATGGTCGTCATGCGGCTGAACAACCCCGAAGACCAAAACTACATCGCCAAGGTCGTGAGCGATCAGTTCGGCAGCCAGATGGCGATGCTGCCGTCGCTCAGGCCCGGTGAGGGATTCGTTCTCGGCGATGCCGTGCTGATGCCCATGCGGACGTTGGTCGAGCTGCCGGCCCGCACACCGCGCAGCGCCGACGTGGACTTCTTCAAGCACTGGTCGCTCGGCACCGAGACGGGAGACATCGACGACATCCTCCAGCACTGGTGGCGCCAGGATCGAGGCCTGCTCAACGCGCAGTTGGCGCTGGGCGCCGCAGCCAAGGGCTGGACCGACGAACCGGAACCCGGCGCCGAGCCCGCCGGCGTCTTCCCGGAGGAGGACTGAGCCCGCCCCCGGGCCTTGCGCCGAACCATGCGGTGCACGACGCTTCTGGCTGATGGTGAAGCCTCGTCAGAGAAGGGGCATGTCGACGTGAAGCGCCGCCGTCTGACCGACGGCGGGGGGCGTGAACGGCACGAACGCCCCGTCCCGCCAGCACAACCATCTCAGCGACGGGTCTTCGAGGGGAACGGCGAATTGGAACGTCACCTCCGCCGGTCGGCCGTCGTCGGTCAGCGCCGTCACCTCCGCCGTCATGCCCGTCAAGACGACCCGGTCTCCTGAGGCCATCGGGTGTTGCTCGTCGCGAAACAGCCGGTCGAAGATCCACTCGAGGTATCCCTCCTCCGGGCGAATCACGAGCGTGTGCGAATCCGGACGACGCATCGTCACCGAGGGGGTCCCCGGCGCGAGCGTCCGCGTGTGTCGCGGGACGGCCTGCCGCGCCATATCGCGGAGCAACGGCAGGTATCCGGCGTGCAGGGCGCTGGGCGGGTTGACGATGATCACGTCCTGGTCCGCGACGGTGCCGTCCATCGGCGTGTAGACGTGGAATTGGTCGACGAAGGCCTTCGGGCCCAGCGGACACGCCGTGCGAAAGGCCAAGACCGCCGGCGAGACGATTACATGAATGAGGATGAAGACGACACCGAGCGAGACGGCCCCGACGCGCCACGCCAGCGAGCGCGGTCGCCAATCCGGCCGGCCGAACGCGACGCCGAGAAACCTGGCGAGCAACGCCATCGCGCCGATACCCACAAACGTCAGCAACCGGTCCGCCGGGAACGTCGCACAGATCGGCACGACCGACAGGAGCATCCCCAGCGCCCAGAACCGGGCCACCCGATCGCGCCGCAGCAACGGCAGGAGCACCGCCGCCAGCAGCACGAGGAACACCATCGCGCCGATCCATAGCCAGCGGACCGTCTCCGGCGCGACCAGGGCGGTGGTCTCCGACGGCGGCGCCGCCCATTGCCCCAACAGCAGGACCGGCGCCCGCGTCACCGCATTGGCACAGAAGCGCAGCGGCTCGCCGAGCGGATCGATGTAGAGCCCGATACTCGCCACGCCGTAGCCCAGCCACCGCCAGGAGGCCCGCCAGATCACCACCACCAGCACGTACGGGGCGAGGGCCCGGCATCGCTGCCGCCACGTTCCGGGATCGACGAAGAGGGCGTGGGCGGCCAGATACGCGCACGTCGCGATGCCGGCCTCAGCCGACAGCAGACTCGCCGCGAACAGCACCGCCGCGAGCACCGCGCCCGCACGCCATCCGCCGCGCCGCCATCGGTCGTGGACGAGCAGTGCGCAGACGCCGAAGAACGCGGCCACAAGCGCGTTGCGGCCCGCCAGCCACCCAGCCGCGACGCCGCGGGCGTCATCGATCGCATACAGCAGCGCCGCAGAGCCCGCCGCCCAGGTCGGCCCCGAGATCCTGCGGTACAGCAGCGCCACGACCCCCGCGAGTCCGCCGAACCACAGGAGGCTCTGCGCGTGCATCAGGCTGGGCCGATCCGGCCAGAGCCAGTAGTCGATGCAGTGCGTGAGCACCGTCACCGGCCGCCAGAACTGCGCCCGGATCCCCGTGTACGTCCACCACGGCAGGACGCCGAAGTCCATCAGCCGGGTCGTCCGCTCGGCGTCGCCGTCGAGGAACCGGAACATGTCCATCGGCGAGTCGAAGAACTCGTTGAGGACCGGCAACCCCAGGATCGCCGCCCGCTGCAAGTAGTCGTCCATCAACCACCCCGCCCCCAACGACGGCAACCCCAGCGCGACGGCAACGAGCGCAGCGACAAGCGGCAGACGCCTATGCGTCAGCGCCGCACGCATACGTTCTGGAAGGCCAACACGAGGATGAGCGGGAAGGTCGTTGCGATGCACGTATGAGGTCCCAGGGACAGCGGTCAAGACGGACCACGGGGTCCTCCTCGCGTCATGATACACGATGTCGTGGGCTAGGTATCCGGAAGTCCGTCAAGCCAGGACTCGACCTTCGCCACCATGTGCGGCATGCCGATCTTGGCGAATAGGTCGCGGGACTGGATCCAATGCTCGCGGGCAGAGCCCAGATCCCCACGCTCTCTGTAGATCGACCCGAGGTTAGCGTAGCCGTGGGCCACGCCTTCGAGTTGCCCAAGCCGCTGATCGATCTCCAGCGACTTGCGGTGCATCTGCTCGGCCTGGTCGAGGTCCCCGCGGGTTCCGTTCGGCCCTGAAGGGGCATCCTAGTGCTCTGTCTCCCGAGAATTGATGGACTGAAGTAGGCTTCTTTGCCGATGGTGAGAAGGGGTACCAAGGCAGGGAGGCCTATCATGAGAAAATGGTATATCGTCACACTCACGGAGG